>Ga0208919_1000212_pt1 | contig 42867 bp, 36 predicted proteins | sample 4_EtaG_FD_184076 | JGI IMG/M metagenome (GOLD analysis project Ga0208919, IMG submission 184076) | Marine viral communities from the Subarctic Pacific Ocean - 4_ETSP_OMZ_AT15127 metaG (SPAdes) (version 3) | ecosystem: Environmental > Aquatic > Marine > Oceanic | place: Pacific Ocean | collected... | reverse complement strand
TTCCGGAAATTGACTGAACGTGAACACCCGGGGTACAAACCTCGGTGGGTAATGCGTTAAGAGAAAAGGTGTTCACGTTCAGCCGGAATGAGTGTTCACGTTCGCCGGAATACGCAGTAAGTCCGGATTCCGGTAGAAAACGGCCCCTCGCGGGCCGTTTTTTTTGGCATAAAAAAACGGCTCCCGTGGGAGCCGTTTTTCGTTGCGCTTCAGAAAAGCTTAGTGAGCGTGGCCGTGCTCTTGCTCTTCGTCAGTCGCGTCGCGAGCTTCTACCACTTCTACGTCGAAGTGCAAAGTCTGGCCAGCGAGCGGATGGTTGGCGTCGATGGTGACGGTTTCGTCGCCAACTTCTACCACACGAACGACCTGGGGGCCGCCCGGGGTCTGCGCCTGGAACTGCATGCCCGGCTCGATGGTATCGACGCCTTCAAATGCAGAACGCGGAACCGGCTGGATCAGCTCTTCGTTAACTTCGCCGTAGCCTTCAGCAGGTTCTACAGAAACCTTAACCTGATCGCCTGCGTTCTTTTCGTTCAGTGCACTTTCCAGTCCACCGATAATGTTCTGTGCACCTTCCAGATAAGACAGAGGCTCACGACCTTCTACACGGGAGGAATCAAGCTGCTCTCCCTGATCGTTGGTGAGCGTGTAATGGATGGTGACAACACGAGGTTGGGCCATGTGATCTCCTTGCGTGTCCGCAATGACTGTTTAATTGATTTAGGCAATCGAAAGTGATCGTGAACAGCCAGACTGAACAGAGGGACTAACGACCACCGGGCCTCGTTAGAGAGCCAGGCTCATAACAAGTATGAAAACACAGTTTAACAACTGAGCTAATGCGTTTTCTACCGTAATTCTGGGGCCGCGGTACGGGTTTTCAACCACCCTGCCCGATTTTGTAGAAAATTCCGTGGCTGAATACCCCGAGAACCGGGTGTCCGTCTTCATTCCGTTCCACAACATGCTCCGCCAGGTCGTAATAGGCTGCGGTTACCAGTCGCGCTTCGACCCCATGGCGAACCTTTACCACGGGTCTTGGCTCATCGGAGCCCGGATAGGTGGTCACTTCCAGTGGATGGTCCTGGCCGATCTCAAGGGTTTCGCCGACATTGGTGGTCAGGGAAATGACCTGACGGTCGCTCTCTCCAGTCACGGTCAGGGAATGGGCGAGCAACGGCGCATCCTCGACTTGGATGCGCCACTTTTCAACGGGCGTCACCAGGTAGTATTCGCCGTCGCTTTCCCGGCGGAGAATGGTGGAAAACAGACGTACAATCGCTTCTCGAGTCAGCGGCTCGCCTTTGAAAATCCACTGACCATCGCGGCTGATGCAAAGATCCATATCCCCGGTAAGCTCGGGGTCCCACTGATCAATGGGTGGATTCCCGGCCTTCTTCACGGTTTCCTCCACCTGCTTTGCAAGATTATCCGGATTCATGCTCATAACGGTGGCTCCCGGCCATCTGAATTACAACCCGCGCATCCACTCCGCGCGCAACGGTGCTGCACCGGGGTTGGTAATGGCGAGGTTTACCTGGTCCAGCATTTTCTGCTTGTCACGGCCCAGCGTGCCTTTCAGCACGAGGTAATTTGAAGCGTGATCACTGCGGAAGATGGTCTTATCCAGCTCAAGATGCTCCAGGAAGAGGCGTATCTCTTCAAAAAGCCCTTTTTGGGACAGCGGGACGAAATCGTCTCCGAAGCCCTCCCGGAAACGTTCTTCTCCCTGTGGGAAACTGACCACGAGGGTGGAAAGATAATCCGGCTGTGTCTCGTTGCAGAGCGTTGCGGTATTGATCGCGTGCTGGCGCGAAAGGTTTTCTCCGCCCAGCCCATTCAGCACCATGACAGAGCTCGTAAGACCCGCTTCACGGATTTTCAGCAGTGCCGAGCGGGTGGATTCCCAGGTTTCGCCCTTGTTGACCCGGCGCAGGATTTCATCATCGCCGGATTCCATACCGACATAGAGAATTTCAAGGCCTGCATCCTTCAGTTGATCCAGTTCTTCCACGGTCTTTTTCGCGAGGTTGCGGGGCAGACAGTAGCTGGAAACCCGCTGAAGATCCGGAAAAGCCTCCCTGAGCTGACCCAGTATTTCCAACAGGCGACGGGTCGGCAATACCATGGCATCACCGTCTGCAAGAAAAACTCGGCGCACGCCACCCAGGCTGCGAGCCGCATTACGGATGTCCTGGAGCACATCTTCAGGCTTGCGGGCCCGGAATTTCTTTTGCGGCTGCGTACACATCTCGTTGCTATAACTATAAAAACTATCCCAATCGAGTGAGTGAGTGCGTAAATGCTCATTTTCTATATTAGTACCTGTACTAAACATGAATACTAAAACTCTCGTTGGGACTACCTACCAAGATTGAGGACAAAGCCCGCTCGCCGCAAGAGGCGATAAAAAAGGATCTTATGCTCACCCAGTGGTCGCAAAGCGGACATTCAGACAGTGCAATAACGCGAAGCTTTGCGGCGATTATGGAGCCGCGAAGCGGTGGAGAAATTGTCCGAAACCCCGTTATCTCTAATTTCGTGCTCACGATTCATTGGATGGTAAAGGCGTAGATGTCGGCTGAGTGGTGACAACTTCTGGCAATGCTTCAATGTTATCTATTAACTCCCTAACCCCGATCCCGAATCCAGTACCGACCGCCCTTAATCTTAAGCAGATAAAATCTGCGGTGGCAATTGGTGCCGCACCGGCAGGCATCACGTTTCTGTTGGATCATTTCCTGAACTAGAGGCTTAACGCCATTCCAGCCCCCACTGTCAAGGATGAACCGCTTATCCAGCTCAAAGTCTTTGCATGGATCTATTTCATTGAGAATGACCATCCATATTTCCCTATTCCAATGCAAGGCGAGCCGCCGATATCCTAGACATCTGCCAGCTTAGTATGAACTTATACCCAGTGCGCCGGACATTCCTGGCCTATGATTGGACTTAGCCCGACTCAGGCTCCTTTAACTAGCCCGTCTAGGCTTGGCAAAAAGGTCCGATTTCCAATGCTTGCCACCGGCGAAATATAGTGGCAAGGCCATTTGGAAAAGTGCGATCAGAATACCCGAATTGTGTCGCCATAATATGGCGAAATTGGATCAGGCTATGGCGTCAAGAACAGCTGACTCAACGGAAAAGCAAGGCTCCTGAAAAACGTTTCCCTGACTTATTAAGGTGGCAAGTAGTTGGCCCAAATACATTTATTGCTTTGTATTTCCTCCAAACAATGCTAAAGCATTAAATTATTGGACTCACTCAACATATTTTTCGAAAATGTCTGATCCGCATTTAAAATCTACTCAACGATAATATCCGCTTGATCGAGTATAGAGCGCCGAATGAGGGAGCTAAAGTCCCCGGCTTTGTAAGTTAGTGCAATATCATCACCGGTCGCAGCTACCCTTCGTTCCTCTATCCTTTTTCCCGAATCATAGCCGTTTTTTTCCAATGCAGCGCATTGGCCCGATCTGATATCCATGCTGTCATCAGCTCTTTTCATCTGATGATGGGCTAAGGACATCATCCATTTATTGTTAGCCCCTCTGTAATATCCAGTAAGTTCACACAAATCGAGCGCTGTAAACGTTCTATTGATCGGTGATTCCTGGGCAAGCGAAACCATTGGAGTTAAAAAGAGGACGAACAACACAAGAATCTTCATATTTTCCCTCACAAATTTCCGGCCGGAGACGTTTTGAATTCAGATCCTGAAGCGGATGCTAAAACCTAAGCTAATTAAAGATAATAGCGCTACCGAAAACAAGTCTTTGAGTCCCATCAGTTTGTAAAGCATCACATCCGGTCTGACCCTAACCAAGACATGGAGCCGAAGGTACAGTTTAGTCGGCGTGGGCGTCGACGGCCCCTGCGCTGGTTATGGGCGAACTACATGTGGAAACGATGGCAAAATATATGCCATTAATCGAGACCCTGTTGCTGGATCGCTAGCATAAACTGTTGGTAGGCTTGTTATTCTATTTCATGCGATCTATTGTTTCGTTTTGCGGAGGCCTATGTTTCCTGGCGAAGAAAATGAGACTGAGCCTGTGGATAATTCCAATCCACGCGATTGGGTGGACGCAGAGACCTAGAACGATAACGAGCCAGTAGAGATAACTAGGATGGCTGCCCGCGCCGGGCCTAAAGCAAATGGCTTTCTATTTCATAATGCATAGAATTAATTCATTCAGGGTATCGCTCTATGACCGGCATACAAGAAAAATCTGAAACCCATTCGAAAATAGAAGAAGATGTTTTTGATTACTTTTCGAAACTCTGCGAATGCGCACTAAATGAGCCCGTCCAAGATATATTTGCTCCTTATGCTCACATAAATACAGAATTCACGAGGGTAAAGATTACGTCAATTGATTACTCCCGTTTTGAAAAGAAAACGAAGTCTAAAATTTATGACGTTTACGTAACATTATATCTGATGAACAAGTCATGCATGAAGCGGGCGGATGTCCTCTATCAGTTCGTTAGAAGCAAAGAATGGGAAGAAATGAATGAAAACCGAAGGCTGAAGCTTGACTCGGTCTCTCGAATCCGTAATGCATCTCGTGACCTTCTCCGCGGCGAAGTGGAAGAGAGGGCTAGCTTCTCCCTAGCTTTTATTTATTCCGATCCCGCAGATAAAGGGCGAATTTGTTAGGCTTGAGCCAGAAAAACGGGGTTGGAATGAGTGCGAGATGAATGTTCGCTTTTGTTTAGCTGAGTTCAAAGGATGTCGTGGTCGCAACGCGGACATTCAGATCGGGCAATCAACGCTGGTGTAGCGGGCCGATTTTTGGAGCGGTAGCGGAGAAAAGCCCTGTTGAACTACTGGTTATGCTGAAGTTAGCCCAGAGGCTCTGCAACCACTTTTAGATTTACAGCGTCACGAGCCGCTCTCCAAAACTGGACGTGACTCCACTCTACATCCTTAAGAAGGGCTCTGATTCTTTCTATCGTTTTTTCCTCGCACAACACGCCAAAGATCACATGCTTCAAATCAGTTGAATCGAAAGCACGTACGACGCCCTTTCCATGTGCCGGTGACAATTCAATCTCATATCGGCGCTCTTTCTCGTATCGCCAGCACTCAGCCTTCATAAATCTTACTGCCTCGTACAGCTCGTTAATATTGCACTTAAAGTTTTCGAAAAATTGATCCGCCTCTCCCGGCATCAATCCCGGATATTGGCGCGGATATGCTCGAAACATATTTAGAGCATCGTTAGCTTTCGAAATGGCTTCCCTCAGCGCTATCGATCGATAGTCTGCTTGTTTATATTTAAGCTCTCCTGAATGGAAAGTGCCTTCGTTTGAGAATGAAAACCCAAGCGCTAACCCTTTGTGGCTATCCGCATAGTGTGACCACATCAAAGTTTCATCCCAGGCACCACAGGTACAAAAATAGCCATAACGGTGCTGAGTTGCACGCCTTGCCGCTTCGTCAATCAGTTGTGCCATCTGTTCGCCATGATGTAGGCGAATACCCTCGCGGATAGAGGCAAAAGTACCTTGAATATCTACCTGACAGTCGAAAGGATCATTAAAGTTTTCTGGGGTTGAAAACCAAAGTTCACGGGATTCAATAATCCGCTCAGCACTATATCCGGGCGGTCGAAATTTCCAGTCCTCGGCATTGGGCATAAAAGCAAACTCAGTTCCGTATTTTGTAGGCATAACTCTTGTAGCATGCGCGCCTATGGAATGCAGCCGAGGGCGCAATGTAATGGGCGTCGCCGTGCCTGCACCGGTTATATAATTTTGTTATCAAACGAATTTATCCTCAGACGATTTGAGCACTCTCCTCGATGCAGTCAGTTTAAATTATTAAATTAAAGTTGACTTTTAGTATAAATCTCACTGCGACTTGAACCATCTGAAAAAATTTCAGCCACCGATATTCTGTTACCCTCGATCGCAAACTCGAGAACTGGGTCGCTACTCCTGTCTCTCCATGGTCCAGTAGGTGTTGCCCATACAATTCGATCTCTTTTCAATCTACACCTAAACTCCCAGCGCGGACCACCTGATTTTCGATAATAATAGAATTCATGAATTTCATCATTGCTACCGTCAAACTTTACGGTACTTGGATTTTTCCCCATGGTCGTAGCAATTCCAGCCTTACACACTTCTGAAGCGTCAAAGCTCCCAAGATCAACCGGCTGGCAGCCAACCAAAGAAAAAGGAAGGAACGCTAAAAAACAAAATAATCTTCCCATTTACGACTCCATAATTATTTATACCTTGAAATTACAAGGACCGAATTATCTGATATATTATAAATTCACAATAAAATTAAAAGGGCGTCGCCGTGCCTGCACTGATTATATTTCTGGCGCAACAGGCGTCTCATGGCCACATGAATTACAGATAAGAATAAATCCATCAGGACTTGCCCCATCAGCGAAATCGTAGTCCATGCTTTTGCACTCTGGGCATCTTGGCTCATTATCAAAGCCTAGGTATTTAAGAAAAATATTCTGAATAACTGATACCGCAGAGCAGGTGAATAGAAGGCATATCTTCGCATCAGGGACATTTTTGTTGGGAGAGTGCACAACTTCAGAAGATTGGTCCCAAGCTGCTTCGATTAAATTTCTACATCGTTTCCGAAGATTGCTATTTTGTCTGCCTGCTGCATAAATACTGATTACAGCTTTTGCTATACCTTTGAAGTCGGCGGCTTTCAATCCATGGTCCTTGAGAAGCTCAGGATTTCCTTGCGCCAAAACTCCAGCCAACTCAATAAGGCTCTCTCTGCAAGTCAGCCCAATTGACTGAATATCTTCCGGTCCAGATACATCGTTTAGTTCAAGTGAAGCACTATTAAGCCTACGGCTAATGGATTTTACCCCATCGATATCAAGCGGGACTTCATCAATTACATGTCTAAACGTCTGGTGATGCCGTGCTTTGAGCCTCTGAGTAATCCCCATGTGAAACGAATACGCCTCGTCAGCCGAGAAATAGAATTCGCTTTGAGTGTAAAGGTTCATAGGTACACCCTCACCCTCGACAACCCACCAGTTGCCGTCGTCGGCCCTTACGTTCCAAACATGGACCTCATCCCCCAAATCATCGAAGGTCTGCTCTACCTGCATGTACTTGATGCCATTAACATCATTTCCAGCTAGGTAGGCTGTAATATTCTTCTCAGCTTCGATCCGATACTCAGGTGTCATTTTTCACTACTTTTTAGACTTACTTGGAAATATAATGTTGATGGTAACCGACGCCTGAGCGCAGCGGAGGGAACCTAAAGCGGCACGCTTTTGGCGTCCGGTTGACCGTTTGCTTATGCATTACAAGCAGTTGCCAGCCACGAAACTAAAAGGCGTGGTGTTTTAGAGGAGTCTGAGGCACGGAACTGACCTAGATCCTCGATCTCAGCCGAGATGACGCCATTGTTGTCCATGTAAGCCGAGGAAATTTCGATTTCCTTCTCGGCATCACCTTCAAATACGACTCTGCTAAAGATCAGACGAACAGGTTTAGATGGTGGTCTGGAGAGAATATCTGTGTGGACTCGATAAACGCGCCCCAGAAACGAAATATCCAAAGACTGATTGTCGCTGCCCAAAACCTCAAGATACTCGCGGATTCGTTCGTTACCTGCCGCCCTGTTAAGCTGGTTCAAGAACCCCGATACATGCTCAAGATATTGTTCATGACTGTACGCAGCGCCATGAATCGTATCCAACTCATCCTGTAAGCTCATAACCCCTCCCGTGTAATAAATCCATAACAGCGACTGGGCAGCGCGCTTTACCTTTGCAGGAATTTGACAGCGTCATTGTCACTGACTTCGAACCATAAATCGCGTTCCAAATAAATGAATAAAACAATAGCTTAGCCAAGCATGGCCATCTCTGCCATGTAATCATTCAGCGTCCGCAATTTGCTCCGCTAATCATACTGGATGAAATGGCTGCGATTAGCTTCGAAACTCTGGCGGAAAGCCCTGGTTTGAATGTTCGCTTTTGTTTAGAAACAAACGTTTTGGATCGCTTCAAGTGCTTTCATGAACACAATTTGATGAACAGGAACAGGGCTCTGCCTTCTCGCCGCAAGCGGCGATTCACCAGAGGTATTTAAGGACCAGGGATGATCCGCTAAGCTGGAAATGCGGCACAGCCTGAGGCCCCATTGGCCGCGACCGGCGATGAGGGGGTAGTGCTCTGTCAGACAACCCCCGAATCCCTTTTCCTCTCTGTCAGTAGTTCTCTCAAAAAACTCGCTCGCCGATTCGCATGGCTTTCCGCTTTTGTTATTACCTCGAAATCGCTAACTTGCCCAACAATATGGATTTCTGCCTCGGCGCGGGTAATCGCGGTGTAAAGCCATGCTCGGTCGGAAATGCGGCCCTTCTGTACTACCACGATAATTCTTGGGAACTGGCTACCCTGAGCCTTGTGGAGCGTGATCGCATAGCCAAGTTCCATGCAGTCGAACACATCCTCGGTGATGTCTATCTCCTCTCCGGTATCCAGAGTTACGACACCAAATGTCTCCTGGTCGCCTTGAAAAGCGCGGTCTGCTGAGGATAGGACACCAAGAGATCCGTTCTGGATGCCGACAGTATAGTTGTTCCTAGTGAATAGGATCGGGTCGCCTACCCTCAGATCAATAAAGAAATCATCCCCATGCAGCTTGAACTCCAGCCTCTGGCCGCCTGGATTGATTAGCCGTTGACATTCCAGGTTTAACTCGCCAACCAGGGCCTTCGTTGCACCGATAATCTGGGTATTGTGAGCGGATTCGGCATACAGGGTCTTGCACTTATCGACTACACGCTCCGGAGGCGTCTCGTGGAACGTGATTGCACCAAATGATAACGATGGAGGAACATCGCCCCGGTTGATGGTGGCAGAGTATTCAGGGATACCCGTTGAGCCTTCCTGACGCTTCACGATATTCAGCTCAACATTGGCAACTGCGCCAGATTCGATTATGTCTGAGAGGACTTTGCCACAGCCTATGGGCGGCAGTTGGTTTGGGTCGCCCGTCAGAATAATACGTACCGACGGATCAAGGTGCGTGACGATCCGGTACATGGTCGGCAGGTCGATCATGCTGCTTTCGTCGATAACCAAGAGGTGCTTGGGCTGAACCAGAGAGGGTGAGATCGGCTCCTCCCGCAACATGCGAGCAATCGTCATGGTGAAAAAACCGATGCTTTCGTGCAGTCGCATGGCAGCCCGCCCAGACAACGCCACGGCGTGTATTTCATAGCCCAGTGCGGCGTAAGCCTTTAATACGGTCCGAAGCACCGTGGTTTTTCCAGTACCGGCACCGCCCGTAATGCAGGACACACCGTTGGTGAGACTGGATTCAACCGCCTCCAGTTGATGCTCAGTAAGATCGTAAGGCAACTCCCGGGCGGCTTCGGTCAGTGCTTTGAAAACGGATTCATCTTCGTCCGTGATGGTTGCCAGTGTTTTGAGCCGCTTGGCGACCACCGATTCCATTATTATCTGTGCAGTCGGGTGATAGGTGCCGGTCTGTGGCCTGAGAATGAACTGGCCATTGAGATAGCCATTGGCAAAGACCTCGGCAACCAGGTCTTTATCGCCCAGAAGCTTTATGATCTCGGGCCTTAAAACTTGATGCGTTGCGTAGGTGTGACCTTTTTCGACCTGCCTGCGGATTGCGCTTTCCAGGGCAGCTGCGAGCCTCACCGGAGCTGATTTCTCAAAGCCCAATTGCTCGGACATCGTATCGATGTCGGCGAACGGCATCCCAAAGCCCAGCAGAGCCCAGGGATTGGCTTTTAGGATATCGACAGTGCGCTCATCGTGATATTTGAGAATACGCTGCTGAATACGCAGCGGAATGCCCAGTGAAGCGAGCCAGTTCGCGTGTGCGAGATTCCGATACTTGGCGTAGCCGTTATACAGGGCTTCAATTGATGCGTCGCTCAGAACGTCTCTAAGACACTCTCTGTGCTCTTCCGTGTCCGTTTGGAGCAACGAGTGCAGGTCGCTCCCGAAGGCTTCCCAGAGGGCGCGAGCTTTCGACTCACCAATTCCAGTGAAGGCTTTCTCGGTAGCGATGAAGCGAATGAGCGCTTCACCCGTTTCCGGCAGCGTGCATTCCATCTCAGCCGGATCGTTATACAGATGCTGCTGAAGCTCATAATCGCCCGCCTGGACGGCCTTAAGGGCCCGCTGGCCGCGAACCCGCCACTGCTGCCCCACCGAAGGCTGGATCGGTAGAGACTGGTTTTCGCATCGGATGCTGACAATGTATTTGCCCGAATTGATTTTGTAACTGTCGGCTTTGATGGGGATGCCTGTGAAGATCGTATACTTTGAGCCACTGTGTTGGCAGCTGGTAACACGAAAATAGTCTTCATGCATCGGGCGCTACCCCGAACTCGGTTAGTACCTCCGATAGCTCGCCGTAACGTTTGAGCTTGGCTTCGAGGGTTGCCACACGAGCTTTCAGCTCGATGTTTTCCTGCTCCAGTGCCGAGAGACGCCGGGACTCCAAAGCTTTCTGGTTGACCGTGGGATCATAGCGTTTAGGTTGAGACCTCTGAACCGAAGCCTCCTGAGTAAGTGGTGGCAGTACACCCCGCTCACGTAGACCTTGCTCTAACGTTTCCAGTGCGTCCTTGATGGCTGGATTCTGACGCAGAGCGCTTTTGCCGATGCCAATGGCTTTCGCTAGCTCGCCACGGTTTAACTGGCCCCGGTGAACGATTTGCTCAAAATCCTCGTCCGTTTGCGTGGCCGCCCAGCGTTGGAAGCCAACGAGGTTCTGGCGAGCTTTCTCTTGTCCATTAGACATGCTTTAAACTCAGCACTTTTTCAATGATGTCAACGAAGCCATTACGGAAGATCACCTTGCCGTTTTGGTCCTTGATACTTCCACGTTCCCCTCGAACCCAACCCTGTCGCATCAGGAACTCATCAGAAATCGCTTCCTTCAGTGCGTCCAACTCATGACTCAGGAAATTTGGAAGTTGTGATTCAACCGCAACTTCCGAACCGGAACGGCAGTCAATTTCCAGCTTTTTAATCGACGCAAACCCTTTATTTTCGGCTCTCAGGTGACGCACTTGCGCAATCAAATCGAGGACAAGGTAACGGTGAGTCGGGTTTCCCAGATCATCCACCCAATCATATTTCCCAGACGGCGTCATGCGACCTTTGATTTCTTTTTTCTTCTGATCGCCAAGCGCCTGCCATGCATCAATCAAAGCTCGATACGGTTCGCCCGTTTTATTCCGGATCGTTTGAGCACTCGGAACCCCACGGTTATCGCCGAGCTTGGCAATCGTTGCGATTCTAAAATCAACGGCACCCGAGCTATGATGCTCCTGACAGACCTCATGCAGTGCTTCCAGGGATTTTCTTGAGCGAGCGCTTTTTAGTTGGCTCAGTACCGCCTCGTAGACTTCGTTTGGATCACTCATGGCAGCTCTCGATTCCTAACGCGAATTTCAGAGACCCATTCATGACCGATTCGATCTCTTTGCGTATGTCAGCGAATCTCAATGGTTCAGCCAGGTCTTCCAGCGAGATTTGACCGTTCACCAACCTGTCAGCAAGGTGCCAGTCATTCCCTGTTTCCTTCATAAGCAATTGAACAACCTGGTTGGCAGCCTTGAGCTGTTGGTCTTCGGTTAGCCTGAACATTGCCGGAGCGATCCCATTGGTGTCAGCAAGTTTATCTAACATCTGACTGAGCAAAGGCTGTGCTCTGGACGCACTCGCGCTTTCGTAGATTTCGGCGTTCGCGCAAACTTCAGCCAATAGCCTGAAATCGCTTTGCTGCTCTTCCAGATGCATGCCCATTTCCACGTAATTTTCGCTGACAATCAATTGCTGTTTATCCGTCTCAGTTTTGCTCAAGAGTGCCGTAGATTGAGTGATGAGCCGGTATAAGTGCTGGAGGTCGCACGCCAGCATGTCGAGTTTTTTGGCTTTTTCTTCGTAAGCAGCAGTGACTTTTTTGAGTTTTCTTGCGTTCCCAAACACCTTGCCTGCACTCTCGGCATCGTACCGCTCGTCATCGAACGCCTGCCTTTGTTCCTCCAGCTCGTGGTATTCCTTGCGGATGACGTTAATTTCGAGAATGACTTCGTTGGCGATGGCCGATAAGCCCCCAAGGAAAGCTGGGCCCGTGATGAAGAACCGGCATCGGGGGCAGTTTCTCGTTCCCAGATAGCCACTGGGAACCGGCGCGTAAAAAGCCTCGGCCTTCCGCTCGACCAATGGTTCACCACCTTCGTCACACTTGGCTCCGCCCACGGGACAAATTCCGATACTCATCAATTGAAAGGCGGCGGCCGGCCAGTCCGAATTCAAACACTGATCCAGAGTGGTTCGATCTGTGGCAATGAGCTCTGGTCGAGCCTCATCAATCTTCTTCTGGATGATGAGGTCCTGGTAGCGGTCCAGACTTTGTTCGATCGCCCGTTTCTCGGCAGCAGCCAACTCCTTTCGCATCAGGCTATGGCCAACTTTCGTGTAGTAAATTGTCATTACGAGTGACGCATGGCCAACCAACTTTGAGATCACAGTGATGGGCATTCCCCCATCGACAATGTACGCCGTAATCAGGCTGACCCGCAGAGCGTGGGGGGTAAATTGGCTCTTGTACTCCACACTGTTCTTTTTCTCAATTTTCTCAGCGAGGTCTTCCCCTAGTTTCTGGCTATAGAATAGCAACGCAGGCAAGGTGCGTGCGAAGGCGGTTGTCGTGAACATGGGCGAAACTTTGTCTTCGCAAGCCAACGAAGCCGGATCGCGAAACAAAAACGCCTGCGTCCCCCTTCTCTTGAGGATGTCCTTGTTAGTTTTTTGTCGAAGTTTGATTGCAGTCCAAGGGGTTAACCTTTCGATTGGGTTGTACTTGGCTTGCCATTCCCGTAATTGGATCACCCAGTAGGCCAGGTCATCGGGCATATAGGGCACGCTGTAGCCCCCGAGTTTCTTTCCGGTTTTGTTCGTCGTGATGTAGGAACTCAGTTCCCCGTCTTCGCCTCTTCGCAGGAAGCCCTGGTTGCGCTTCGGAGTGGCAAGATGACTGGTATTTTTGACCCATCGAACCTCACCGTCGTGCCAGACAGGAATGATCTCGTCGCCCTCGCCACTGTCCAGCCAACAGATTTGCTGCCCGCGCAGCGGCATCGACAACAACATGTAGTTCGCCACAACCTTGACCGGCGACCAGAGTTCGACGGCCTCCTCAAAATACCGCTCACCATCCGACTTTCTACGATCCTTAGTCACGGTCCGATAAATGCAGTTTGGATCGGTCTCATCAATTAATTCGGGATCGCACTCAAACCAGCAGTCCTCCAAAAAGCAATGTAACTGATGCAGATCGCGGAAAGATTTGATCTCCGAAGGAATCAGATGCTTTCTGGCGCGGACGATAGAGTCCATTGGGAGCGGCGGTTTGTTGGACTCGCTGCGTCTTATGGTTGGCAACTGGTCCAAGTAGCCTTTGAGAACGGTCCGCAATGGGTTGCGATATCCTGGCAAGAGAAGCAGCACGCCCTCATCGTCCTCATCGGAACAATAGGTGTCTAAAGCCCAGTCAAAGAAATCCGCACAAATGTTGTGCCTTGTCCTTTTTTGGGTATCTCCCGTCGACTGGACGAACGCCTCATAAATGCGTTCGTTGAACGGTATGTCCTTCGACAGCATGGCGCCGGGATTGTCAGGTAGGTTTTGCTTCGCAACAACGTCTTTTAAGAAGGCTCTTAACTGATAGTATTTAGTGTTTTGGTTGGTCCCTGCTTCCACATATCTCTGGATTGCTTCCCAGAACCTCGGATAAACGGTGAGTAATTCTGGATCGAACGCGCTTTCGTTTCCCAAAAAGCTAAACCAGCCTACCCACTCATCGGCGTACACCTGGTCGGGGCGACCCGGCAGCTTGGGGTCGTTCCGATACCCCGCCTGGTATTTATTTATACTTTTGAAACCTTGCGCCTGCGCGGCCTGAGACGCTTCGGCCAAGGTGGCATATTTCTCAGCCGGACGCTCTGTTCCCAAAAACTCGCACCAGTCCACCCACTCATCCGGGTAGGACTGCTGGGGAAGGTGCGGAAGCTTTGGATCGTCCCGGTACCCCGCCCGATATTCTTTCGAACTCTTGAAACCTAGCGCCCTCGCGGCCTGTGACGCTTCGGCCACGGTGGCGTATTTCTCAACCGGACGCTCTGTTCCCAAAAACTCGTACCAGCCCACCCACTCATCGGGGTAGGACTGCTGGGGAGTGCGCGAGAGCTTGGGATCGTCTCGATACCCCGTGTTGTATTCTTTCTGGCTCTTGAAACCTAGCGCCCGCGCGGCCTCTGATGCTTCGGCCAGGGTGGAGTATTTCTCAACCGGACGCTCTGTACCCAAAAACTCGTACCAGCCCACCCACTCATTGGGGTAGGACTGTTCGGGGCTACTCGGCAGTTTGGGGTCATCTTTATACCCCATGTAGTATTCTTTCTGACTCATCAAACCCAGCGCCCGTGCGGCCGCTGACGCTTCGTCGAGGGTAATGTATTTTTGTTGTGCATTACGGAGAAAATGAGGCCAGCTTACCCACTCATCTGGGTAGGCTTTGTCCGGCATTCTTCGCAGCCTGTCGTCTTCCTTATAGCCCTTTTGGTATTCTGCCGCCGTCTTAAAACCCAACTTCTGCGCGGCCTCGCACGCTTCGGCGTAGGTGGCGTATTTAGTCGTCATGTGAAATTCCCTTCGAAATGGCAGATATCGAGTGCTGTTCGGGTGAGAGCCTCTTCAAGTGCGCTCGCATCTGTTTCTCGGACAGTTCGGTGTATACTTGCTGACTTTCTATCGATTTATGATGGAGAGCATTTTTAATGATCAGGGAGCTGGATTTGGCGTCAGACAACGCCTGCCCGTATGAGTGACGATGGGCATGGGCCGTCGTTCCAGCTTCTTTTGAGAATGGCAGGCCGATTCGTTCTACTGCTCTTTTGAGCGACTGGTTGTAGCCTTTGATCGAGTGAGGAGCCCCAGTGCGTGTTGTAAACGCAAACGGATGATTGTCATCGTCCGAATACCGCTGATAGGTCAGGTAAAGCCGCCATAACTCATTGAAGGTTTCGCCCGCAGATTGTGGAAACCACCAAACCTGTAAGAAGTGCCTATTTTCATTGTCTTCTTTCGGATCTTTCCAGCCCGCATGCAGGGTGTGGGATTTCGGGTACTCGAATCGCGGCTTTAGGCCGAACCGCTGACGCAGTTCTTCTCGCCTGCTTGGGCTGTTCTGACCGACTTTTCCTTTGTCGGGGTGAAAGACTTTTACAAGCGCCGTTCCATCTTCCCAGGGGATAATGTCTTCTACCCAAAGGTGAAAGCATTCGCTAAGGCGCAGCCCTCCATAGTGCATCAGCATCGTGATCAGTACATTTTTTAGGTCGAGCCGCTCATGAATCCTATCGCTGGTCTCGAAGCCGTATCGAACGAATCCATCCCAAAGCAAATCATCAATCCGTCCTTCCGGAAAACTTTTCTTGCTTTCGGTACCCTTAGAGCCAGAAACCTTCCTGGGCATGACATATCGAGAATAAGAGGGATCCGGATTGTTTGCCCAAAGATGGGATAAAAAGGCACGGCGCTTTTTCTGATAGTGGGCTGCCAACCCCATCCATTCCTCGTAACGAGTTGGTTTGACCTTCGGGTTTATCTGGAATTTTTTTTCTTCGTGTTGGCGAGCCAACCAGTCGGTGTAACTTGTAATGAGCTTGATCAAAAAGGCCGCATCGTTATCTGAGCGTGGTTTCCAGCGCAACCAACTGGGGTCATTACCGTCCTCGCCAATCGTTCCCGTGTAAAGGCTGTTGGAAAACTCTCGAAAAAGTTCATAAGGTTTATCGAAGCAGCCCTCATTTTGCTTCGTGTAATCGATCAAAAGCCGGACTGCGAAGGCGCTTCTGTCTTTCCAACTCCGTGACTTATTCCGATGGACGATCAAATAGTCCAGATAACTTCTCAGCAGGCCATCGTGCGTCACGATTACCGGAAGACTGACCTGGAGTCCGGTGTTATCCATTCTGATGTTCGCTTCCACACAAACACTATTAAGCACATTTTTCTCGTATTTGTAGTATATTTTTAATAGCACTATAGTGTGCTTAAAGAAAAAAAGAAAGTGCGGATTAGGAGCTATTGGGGATTTTTAAGGGGTTTTTAGTACAGAAATTTAATTCTACTAATCGTTGAAAGCCAGCTTTCTCCATGCCTTTCCTCTACGGCCAAGGATCAGGTCTGAATCGGGATCGAGGCCGCCATAAGAGCCATCCTGTGAAGTAAAAGCACCCTCAGCTACTCTTTGGTCGCGCCATGCTATCAGGGCTTCCCTATGCTGCCTCGCGAGGATAAAGCCAGGACGGTGCTGGTCAGTCTTAGTCGTAGGCCCACGAACCATAAAGACCTCCTTGAGCGTCCCGTCCCGGTAGAACACGTCAGATACCTTCAAGTGTGCCACCTCGTTCACCCGCATGCCGCTACCAAAAAGCATCCAGATGACCGCGACATTCCGGCGGCCAAGGTCGCCACGGGAGGCGGCCCAAAGGATGTGTGTTAGCTGCCCAGGACGATCAACAACCTGAGCCTTTCCCCGGCCATGCTCTGGTTTAGCAAGCAATCTTCGAGTGGGCCTCAGCTTTGGCAATTCATTCTCCTATTCGCTTCTTGGTGCCAAATTCCAATGTATCACGTTAAACCACCCCATAACTGAGGGAGACCCCATAAAGCCGGCCTTCATGGGAATATCAGGATTTGCTGTTATACAAGCCAGGCGTAGTTGCCCTGTCGGCCAAAAAAAAGCCGCCAGCAGGTTTCCCTGCAAGGCGGCTTTGTTGGCTCAGTCGTCCCGAGCTTCTATTTCAGCTTTCAGACTATCGTAAGCGTCATCGTCGCCGTAATATCCGAAAACAGCATCGTCTTCTACAAATTCCGGCTCGCCATCGTCATTCAGCTCAAATTTGGCTATGACAATACCGAACACCCGTCCGTTGACGTAATCGTTGTAGAGGTCAACGCAACTCCGAGCAATTTCAGCTCTCGCTCGCTGCCGGCCTCTCTCTTTCAACGCCTCCGCTTTATCCTTTGCAGAAGGGAGCTTCAGGCTGTGCAGCTTGATGTGACGTTGTAGCGCCTGATAAGCCTCAACCCAGGTCTCAAATCGCACAGATTCTACGCCGCCAAAATCAGAGTCCATTTTGTAGGCATGGCCATTGCGAACGCTCTTGACCACTTGGCCAAACGCATAGACCTTTTCTCCACGATTTTGGATTTCCTCACGGGTGCAGTCGTCTGGTACCCAGACGCCGGCTCCGGAAGCAGTGTCCCACGGACATCGCATCCCTTCACCGGAAACTGACCAAGCCACACCGCTATGCTCGTAGCAATCGAGCACCACGGCATCCGGATCGCCGATCTTCCCAGCGTCTCGAAGATCGTTGTAAGCCGCCTCTTCAGCCGCTTCGCAAACGTCTTCAAACATCCAGATGGAGTCTTCGGAGTAGATATACGGCGCGTCAGCACCATCGTTATCTCTCCAAAACCGCCGCGCTTTGTTGCGAAAGTACGCATCAAGCTTTGCGGTCTCCAGCGGTGGCCTGCCGTTTTCGACACACCAGGTCTGGAACTCTTCGTGGCCGGAAGCAATGGAAAGCCAGTGCTTTCGAAACTCGTCAGTTGCATAGACCAACTCGTAGTCTTTGCTCCAGTCAGAGTCCAGCCCCAGGGCTTCCTGCATCTCAGCGTGAGTATCACTATCGCGATGAGCCGAGTAGATGCGCCCTACCCCATCCCATTCGGTCAGAGGGTTTGCAGCATCCTGATCATCAACAAGATAACCAAACAGATATTTTCTGTCCGAAACCTGCTTAATGATCGCGTCGTGGTAGTCCATGAGTGGCGAGGGGCTCATTTCCAGAGCTTCTTCCATCATATCCGCCAGCTCAGCTTCATCGATCTTTACAGCGTTGTTAGTAGTCATGGATCGTTTCCTCTTCGTTTTTGAGGAGGAACGAGCCACCCCCAGGCCGGGGATAACTCGATCCCCCGTGGGGTTTTATTGAAATGCGATGGGCTGCCTACAGAGCCTGCCCAATCTGGTTTTGATGCGCCCGAGCAACTCGGATCGCCTTGGCCATGAAATCAGCCATCACTTCGTTATCCATAGAGCGAAAGTAAGACTGCCATTTCTGCCAGCTTCCAATTGCTTCGACGGAGGTTGGTGATTCAAACATCCCCCAGATTCCCCGCTCACAGCCTTCTTCCAGGACGGAGTGCACCGCACTTACCAGTTCTTCCCGAGACATGCTTGAGTGGAGCGTTTTTGGGGCCTGCTCTACCAATTTTTCGGCCTCTTCGAAGGTAGTCTGAGTGATCAACCCCTTGTCGAGATCAACCACAAAGCAAACAACCTTCTGCCCATGGTTAGAGTGGAGCCAGTAGTTGACATACGTCGGGTGCACGCCAACTTGGAGCGGAACCAAGACGGTACCGCAGGTCCGCAAAAGCCAGAGCCATTTACCGCCCTTTGAATTCGACAAGGATTCGAGATCCTGGTTCAGGTCTTCCGGGTAGTGCTCTGGCAGGCCCAGAGACTGTGAGATGTTCAACATCGCCGCTTTGGCACGTTCAACGTTATTGGTCATTAGGAACACTCCTTGATGAGACAGGAGCGAGCCCTCCCCTGAGGGCGAGAACTCGCCCCTTAGGGTTTGTGGTTTAAGGGCCAAGCTACTACTTGAAAACGTACTCAATAGCAGAGTGCTTCAGGTAATAGACTGTTTCCCCATGGAGCTTGGACCTGTGATAGCTGACGTGGAGATCACCAGCCATCGTAAGCCCTTGCTTAGGGTGCTTCTCGTATCCCAGTGTTTCCTCCAGGTTGTGGAGGCTTTCCCGGTCAACGTGCTGCAGAAAGGTTTTGCGTGAGACATCCAGGCTGGAGTCGATCATATCGACCAACCCGCCTCCGGCATGCACATCTTGAGCAGGCCAGTTCACGCAATTGTTGTGGTATTTCAAACCGGACATGCTTCTCTCCAAGTTGGGGAGAAGCCCCCTCCACGAGGAAGAGGACTTCCCCGTGAGGGTGTTTAGCCAATCTCTTGCAGTCTCATGTGCAATTCCTGAATGCGACGACTCGGGACTTGGCCAATGACCGAGAGTTTTTTGGCTGATTGGTTTTTACAAAGAAACTCTGTGCTGACGGGAATCCAATAAGTGGTGCCCAGACAGAACTTGGTGTCTTTGGTGAGACCGTCAATTTCGTCACTGGTAAAGGTTATTTCACCTCGACCGTTGCGATCCGTTTTCTGGCTAGTGCCATACGCCAAACAGATTTGTCTGGCTTCGGGATCAACATCCACGACAAGCGCGGGACGAAATTTCGGACCAGGCCGATGAGGGTTTTCAGCCTCAGGCAGCCATGCGTACAGAAAAGCCCCAAGAAGGGCTTTAAGGTCGCTCATACTGACCTCCAGCCCTTTCAAAGGGGTTAGTTTTGGTGGGTTACTACTTTGGTTTCAGGACTCCGTTTTGCACAAAGAAGTCATCAAGTGACTCCCCCGGTTTAGCGGGCCCGTCGTCCGTTTCGTAATCTTGCATACCTGTGCAGATAAAACGCTTTACCAATTGCTCAACAGTGATGTCGAGTTCCTTGGCGCGTTTCTCCAGCTTGTCAGGCATGGTTTCCCGCTCGTGAAAGCGGACTTTGATTTCTTTCATGTCGCTGTCCCGGTATTGCTCTACTGGGTAGCGTACCACGTAGGGCTGATTTGCAAGCCGAAGCTCACTCATCTTCACCCTCCTCCGGAAAGAAGAACCCTTGGTATGGGCAATCTCCAGATGCAGGCAGATCTTCATACACTGCGTTCCGGTTGAAAGAAAATTTGAGCGGGAACCTGATTCCCAGCTCCTCTTTGATGTCACGACGCAACAAAACGCCGCGCTCAATGAGGTTGTTGGGGGTGTCACCCAGCTCGGGAACCACTTGGGCATAATTGCCTCGGAAGTAGTTACCGTCGAGGACGTGCCGGTAATCATGGAAAATGTGCCAGCGCTCACCGGTTTCAGCATGCACGTACACATTTCCAACTGCCAGGCCAATGCCCGCCAGCCGGCGCTCTTCACGAGACAGGCTATAGAAATCAATACCGAGATCTTCGGCGTTCATCTCCAGCAAATACTCGTGAGCATCCTTATTGGCAAATCGCCCATATCCCTCATAAGCGGGCTCCGCATACGGGGGCTTCCCGTTGGGAGCCAGCATGTAGACCGTTGGTGCTGGTCGAGGGGAATCGACATTGCCAATTGATTCGTTGGTGTCTGCGGTTTTCCAGGAAAAGTATCCCATTGCATTTCTCCTTCATCAGTCATGGAGGAGAGACACCTCCCCTTCGGAGAGATGGCTCCCCGATAGGGTTTTAGAAAGGTGAGTTGATGTGCTCACAAAGATTGTCGATCCCGGCATCATCCAGAGATGTGTCGTTATCGCAATTCGTGGCAATCGCGTGAATATCGTCGCTGCGATTCTCCGGATCTCCCATGCCTTGCTGCTGGTAAAACCGAAGTGCTGCCAGGATTGTGTTCTGCTCAGCATCATCGACAACTAATACATTCTTGCTCATTTAGTTTCTCCTTGCTTTTGAAGGAGAGGCACCTCCCCCAGGGGAGAGATGTCTCCCCGCTGGGGTTTGCAGATATCTGGTATCAGACTATTTCGTCGTTCGCCAGCTTATCCACGTAGGTTTGTCGTAGGTGAGCTGCATCCTCCTCCGTACCGGCCACAACCATAAGGTCATCGTCGTCTGGAGCATGGAGACGCTGCACTACGTAGTTCCAGTCAATGGTTGAGATGCTGTGAGAACGAACGCATTCATCCTCAGTGTTTCGCAACTCGCCTGTGAACCAGAACTGTCCGGATGTAACGACCATCTCTGGGAGAACCAGAGTGTCGCCATCAATCTTTTCAGTCTTCAGATCCACTTCACAACGGATCTCGGTGAGGTCGTAGTAATCAGGAAGATCACGAAGCGCTTTCAAACGATTGATGAATTCCGGGGTGATCTGCACGGCCACGAAGCTTGGCGCTTGGACCTGTAAGTTCCCTGCGTTGGTTTCAACAACTAGGGTCTTTGGCATGAAATGACTCCTTCTCAGTAGAGGCGGAGCCATCCCCTAACGGAGAAAGCCCCGCCAGGGTTAGATGTCCTAATTAGGACTTTTGATGTGCTGTTCTCACCATTTAGGTCGGGTCAGCTACCCGTTTCGTGCCAAAGGCACAAAAATCATCATTGAAATAGATGCCCCATTCCGATGATGACTAGAAAGGCCTAACCCCAGCGACCGAAGTCGACTGGGGTTGAGGCAAATAGAGGTGGGGCGTTTTCACGCCCCGATGGATTGTATTTAACCGCAAGAACCGATGTGCCCACAAGAAGTGCAGAAGTCACAGCCATCTTTTTTGATCATGGCGTGGTTCCCGCACTCGGGACACTCTTTCCCCGGTGTCACTGTCACAGCAGCTTTTGCCACGTCTGCGACACCTTCGGCTTTAGCGGTGTTCATAACACCCATATCCTCTTTCGGATATCCTTCTTCGTTCAGGATTCCGAGGAGCTTGTATCGGTGGAGAATCAGCTTCGCCACATACGCGACGGTTGATGGCTGATTCAGCTGCTTTTCACTGCCAGGCTCGCGAGCGAGGAAATCTTCCTGCGTCTCTTTGAACTTGGTCAGGGAGCGAAGTTTCTTGGCAATCCACGCGGGATCGATGATCCGCATATCAATGCTCAAGGACTTGCACAGCCCATCGAACGCCTCCGGGTACTTACCAGCCATCCAGACTGAGTAAGGACGGTGTGAGCCATCCGGCATTACCAGCTCTTTCATGAACAACACGAAATCATCGCCAGTTGCCGGGTTTTTCACGTCCACTGTCCAGGACAGTGTGCCGTCGGTACCGGATTTCGGCTCTTTCTTGCTGAACAACGCATCCACCATTGGGGATTCAGCGTCATCCAGTTTGTCGAAAGTGCCAAGCTCGTTGCAGCGGTACTCGATAAGACGAGACAGCGCTGCGGTTGCGGACGGTACCAGAGTCGCCTCGCCCTTCGGTGGAAATGCCATGTCAAAGGCATCGCCAGAGGTGCGCGACAAAGCTTCCAGTTTCATCTGCAACCATTTGCGATCAAAAGAACGCATGTCGGTAGACAGGGTTTTTGCCAATGCCCCGATACCACGCGGCTGCTCCGCTCCATTTACCCAGACCTCGAATGGCTTCTGCTCGCCGTTTTCGAGATGGCCAATGAACACCGCGAACGGCGCATTTGGCTTATTGACTGTGTATGTCATGGATGGATTACCCGCAGGTGTTTCAGGACGGCTCGGCCAGCGTAGGCTTGCCAGCACAGGCTCTGGAGTCTTATCCAGCTGGATACGACGATCAGGGTCATCCTGATCCAGATCCTGTTTCTCTTCTGACGTGCTCAGCACGGACCCAGTGACAAAGTTAGGACGGAACGTGGCCAGACCTTTCAAACCGCTCTTCCAAGCCTCCAAATAGAGGTTTTTAAAGGATTCGAATGGGTAGTCTGCCGGCACATTGACCGTCTTACTGAGAGAGCTATCCACGTATGGCTGGATCACCGCCATCATCTTCATGTGATCAATCGCTTCGATTTGCAGCGCTGATACAAAAGATTCAGGAAGATTCTCCGCCAGGCGCTTCACACCCTCGTCGTCATCCTCTGCTACTCCCATGGTCTCGCGGTACACCCGGAACGCGTGGTCTTCTACGCGGTACATCTGGTGACCACCATCTGCCAAACGCTTCTTGCGCTCGTAGAACCAGCTGAATGCCGGCTCCAGTCCGTTTGACGCGTTGTCGGCGAACGCCAATGAGATCGTGCCGGTTGGCGCGATGCTCAGCAGGTGGCTGTTGCGAATACCATGCTTCTTGATTGCTGAACGGAGATCTTTCGGAAGACGCTTCGCGAATCCGGATGCCAGGTACTTCTCAGCATCGAACAGCGGGAACGCTCCCTTCTCCTTCGCCAGCTCTACGCTTGCACGATAGGCTTCGTCACGCATAACCCGAGTGATTTCCTCGGCCATGGCGCGACCCGCTTCGTCGTCATAGCGCAAACCCAGCATGATCAGCGCGTCACCCAGAGCTGTATAGCCCAGACCAACCCGACGCTTGTTCATGGCTTCCTGACGCTGCTCTTCGAGCGGCCAGTAAGTCAGTTCCAAAACGTTATCCAGGCTGCGGACTGCGATCCGGACGACTTTGGCAAACCTTCCGAAATCAAAGGTCGCCTTTCCACTGAACGGGGCTTCTACGAATGCCGCAAGGTTTACTGATGACAAGCAGCAGCAACCATAATTCGGCAGAGGCTGTTCACCACAAGGGTTAGTCGCCTCGATCAACTCGCAGTACCACAGATTGTTATCCCGATTCATGTTGGTGAGAAACACGATACCCGGCTCAGCCGCGTTGTACGTGTTCTCCATGATGCGGTCCCAAAGGATCTGGGAATCAATCGTGCGGTATACCCACATTCCATCTTCGCGCTCATACACGCCCGGATTCGCTTCCTTGTAATTCTCAGAAGGCTCGGCATCGTGATAAAGCTCGAAGCTCTTGCCCTCGACCAGCGCTTGCATGAACTCTTCGGTAACACCGACAGAGATATTGAAGTTGGTCAGAGAGCCTTGAGTCTGCTTTGCGTCTACAAACTCTTCGATATCCGGGTGATCGATTCTCAGAACACCCATTTGCGCACCACGGCGAGCGCCGGCAGATTCAACAGTCTGGCAAGACTTGTCGAATACATGCATGTAGCTCACAGGGCCACTGGCGTTAGATGCTGTACCTTTGACGAATGCGCCACGAGGACGAATATCACCAAACTGGTAGCCTACACCGCCGCCACGGCGCATGGTTTCAGCGGCCTGTCGCAAGGCATCATAAATACCCGGCTTACCATTAGCGTCACCTTGAATCGCATCACGTACCGGCTGGACGAAACAATTGATCAGCGTCGCTTTGATACCAGTACCTGCTGCCGAAGCAACACGACCGGCTGGGATCAGTCCGTTGTTATAGGCCCAGACAAAGATGTCCTGAACGTCTTTCTGCTTGCTGGAATCCTCAACAGAAGCCAGAGCTTCCGCTGCACGGCCAAAGATCTTCTCCTTGGTTTCAGCAACAGTATTCAGGTTTTTCTCAGCGCCTTTTGCGTATTTTTCCCGGATCACGTCCAGGGAAATGGTTTGGTCAGTAAAGTTGTTCATTGCCTTAGCTCCTTAAATTACAAAGAGGGCCTAAGACACACCCCCAAACGGGATATATCTGTTGGCCCGTTTAGGGTTCGATTGAAGTGCTGTACTGCCTGAAGGGCCGGGTCAGCTGCCCGTTTCGTGCCAGAGGCACAGAAATCGGAAGGGTGGCGCTCTTAATAACTGAACCCGCAGAGCACCACTGATAGGAAATCGGTTTCGAGGCAAGCTGTCCCACCTCGATCGATGTCTACTTTAGGAGGTTTTGGCGAGCATTATCGTAAAGAGGGTGCGTTTTTTTTGATCATCTAAGTCTTTTTGAAGAAATCGAACTCACGAGGGCCGGGCCTCCAGTTGCCCCGAATCCTCTTCGGGTTCAGGTGGACTAAAAATAGCCAAGTGGTGTGCATTTTTTAGCAGCTACTCCGACATTGTGACACCTTGCCCTCGGTAGAGTGATTGTGTGCATTTGCCACAAAACACCGGAGGAAACTATGGCACTCATGAAACAGGTCGATGGCGACCACAAAGCGAAAAGTGCTCCAGTCATCAAACAGGAGCTGTCTCTTTCAACACTTTCTGCCCAGAAGGTCATGACGCGGAGCTTTGAGAAGCTCGCAGAATCTCTTTTCCAGATTTCTGTAATTCTTCGTGCAGTCGGCGAGCGTGAGCATGTCGATGATGCCGAAGACATCATCAACGAGCATTTCCAGGCCGCCAACAAGGACATCGAGGCCAAGATCGAGCAAATGAAGAAGCTCGCAGAGCAACATGGTGTGAATATCAGCCCGGATTACACAAACCAGGTGAAATACGAGCTGGAGATCAACACCCCGCATCTTGCCCAGTTCATTGGTCTGGTTGGCCGTATGGACGATCTGGTATCCATGATCGATTCCCTGTGGCTGCACTCTATTCTGGACAACCGCCAGGCTTCCAATGCACGCTTTGAATGGAGCCGCCGCATGATTAACGTGGCTGGCCGCATCATTGGCCTGAGCCGCAAGGTTCGCAAAGAGGCCTATAACTCTGGCCAGAAAGATCTGGTGGATAGCGTAGCCGGCAAAGAGGTAGCCGACGAGGATATGGACCCAGAGTTGAAGCAGGCCAGCGAAGCGGACGACAAAGAGAAGAAGGTGAAGAAAGAGAAGAAGGCAGCCGCCTGATTCAACTCCCGCCGAGTGGAAGCGCCGTTCATACGGCGCTTTTTTTTGCCTTATAAGAATCGCCAGAAGTTAATACTTTCAGAAGGTACGCCATACCCAGGTGATAAAAGAAGCAGCCAGATCGAACAATGGCTGGCTCCTCTGTGGGTATACCAATGTTATGACGGCAGTGGTAAAAGCCCCGGCAAAGAAACCAATCATGAGAGTGATCAGGGACTGGAGTCCGGCAGAGCCCTGAGAGCCGAAACGCGACGGGCGGTGGCCCGCTTTGCCCGATCGAAACTCTTTCGGATTGTAATAGGCATCCATTCTCTCTTGCTTGTCCATTCTCCGAGCTCTGTCCTCGTGCAAATACTCGCGGTCCTCCAAGCCCACGGCCATCTCCTTTTAATCTTGGGGATCGATGGCCTCAGTCCGGATCAAAGCTGAAGTTCTGACCTTGCTGAATTCGTGTGTCATCTGGAGAGCCGTTGTTGGAGATCCGATCTTTGGTCCGCTGCACCGTATCGAAACGCTCTCCGTACTTATCCTCCATGGCAAAGGCGCTACCGGAACCCGTAAGGCCGTCAAACGTAAGGTCATCGGGGCCGGTTTTAAGGGCACCCTCATTGGCCAGAATCCCCGTCCATTCGGACAGGTCTATTTGATCCCAATCCAGTCGATCCAGTTCTTCCAAGGCTACCCCATCACACTGAGGGTTTTTCGCAGTACCCATGCCTCGTGCGCCACCTCTGCCGAGCTGGGGCGCGGCCTGCTCCATTACAATGCGAGACAACGGAGAGTTGTAGCAGCAGTACGAATCCCGCACCTCTGCGCACGCGTAGGCTGCGCATCCAAAGCCAGTTGGAGCGACGCATACCTCCTGAGCACAGTAACTACCGACCTTGGAGCAGGATTTTAGCTCCCGTTTAACCGCCAGCTGGATCTCATCTTCGGTGCACTCATAAATGATCTGAAGTGCCATATAGGCCACCATTACCGCAGTATAAGCACCCATGACCGCCGACATTACGTTGCCAGCAGTACCCATCAAACTTGCAGCTTGCTCGCCACCAGCCTGTGCTGCTTGATCACCTGCAACAGAGCCAGCGCCACCGCCACCTGCGGAAGTTGCCCCTTGGACACCTTGTTCTGTAAAGAACTTACTAAGCTCTTCTGACAATTTGCTCTTGAGGTCTGTGAGGAAACCTTCAATCGGCTGAGTAATATTCTCAGCGATGGCATCTTTCACCGGTCCAGTCACACTTTCTGCTGCACTGGTAAAGGGCTGGGTCACTTCGCTGAATGTCGAGGTGATCGGCTCACGCAGAGCTTGGTAGGAGCCTTTAATGCCACCCCAGGTCATGTCTGGGTTTATATTCATGAAGGCAGCATCCATAGCCCCCGTCTTTGCCAGAAGCCCTACGTATTGGCCAACTGTGACTTCTACGGGCTGATCACAGCAGTCCACCGCATCAATTCCCAGTTCTGGCAGGCCGACCATTTTGCATTCACTGGGCTTACCACCGAACACTGAACAGGTCCGGTTATTGTTTATATCCAGCTCAGTACATTCCCCATCCATGGCCATGAAGTTTGCCGCCTGGAGCATGGCTGCGGCTTTATTGAAGGATTCACTTTCAGTGTTAGCTACGTCCGAGCAGCTGTCGCCTTGGCAAAGGAAGTCACCGTTACACTGGACGTTCTGGGTCTGATCGTAGTCGTCAACGTCGACCCATTCCCCACAGTCCCAGGTCTCTGTCTGGATGTAACAGCTCCCACTGTTCTCGCCTTCTGTGCCCTCAACACATTCGCTGCGGACAAACGAACACTGATTGTTGTTTTCGTACTCTCGGCAGTCGGTGAGCTCACCGCCTGTGCTTGATTGAGGAACCTCAGTGCAAATCTCATTGCCATCACGGTCGAAGTAACACGCCTCCCCCGCATAGAAAGAGTAGTCTGCGTCGACACTGACCTCTTTGCATGTAGGATTGATATCGATCGGCGCGTCTTTAAAGTCGTCAGGACAGAGAAGTATCCCCGTCTCAGTTCGAATGCACCCGTTCTCATCTAATGTAGGCTGGTCCGTGCACTCGTATCCGCCACCAACGTAATCATCGAGAGTCGCATTCGCGGACTCGATACAACTCGGGGACGATGGTGTCCAGACATCTCCGGCTATAAGCTTCGATTCGTCATAGTCAATTTTCAGCCGTGCATAACCCTCACCCCGGTCTGTGACTGAGACACGGATCTTGAAGTTGACGAGATCTCCCGGCTCCTTGTTTTTGAAGTCATCGGTAAGATCTACACTGAGATTTCGTTCCCAGCTCGTATTGAGTTCGCAAGCACCAGCAGTTTCAGGGGGGAAGTTGGAGTTGGGGCCGGACCAGACTTTGCGCTCGCTGCCCTCATCACCAACATAAATCTGCATATAGTCATCCCACTTGGCATAGATGAGAGTGACCTTTTCGATTGCGTCAGGGTTCACAACGCGATATTTGGTTTTCTGCTCGTAAATCGAACAGGAGCCCGCCCAGTAGTTATCTCCAACGCGGCCAAGCCAAGCCAGGAAGTACCCACCATTGGCAGTGTCGACATGCTTCAGGTTCGAGTTTGTACCGCTGGCCAACTGTAGAACGGAGGTGGTGTAGTCATGCTTAATCGTGCACTCCTCTGACTTGTCCTGCATTCTCCGGCATGATTTGTAATCAGGAACGCGAACTTGATCGGAGGTCTGAACTATCTGGTTGGTAAGCTCACAATCGGAGAATTCCTCTGTAAGAGATTGAGCTTGGGTATAAGTGTCACGAGTGCGATTGAACACCGGGTCATTTCGCAGATCCGGTTCGACCCGATTCGCGTCGTTGAGCAGGAGTTTATAAGCGCCGCCCATGACAGTCTGTGGCTCGTCACGTTGGGCATCGTTGTACAGGGCCGATCTGTAGGCCGGTGAGTTGGTTCGGAGACTGTCATCATTGGCATTTTTAAGATCGGCAACATCAGGCTGCTGAGCGCCAGGGAAAGCAACGGTTGCGGGATCTTGAGCCCCACCACTGGTACCAGGAAAGAAACTAGACGGATCGGCCTCTCGCTGAAAGGTCGCACCATTCTCATCGGTAGTAGTCCCGAGATTGAAGCCACCACTTCCATTCTGCGAGGGCTGAACCGCGTTCTGGCCAATAGATTTGCCTACCTGAGCGCCATATTGCCCCGCTTTGATCCCCTGCTCTTGCTGGGATGCATTGGGGTCTTCAGCAACATCCCAGTAGCTCGACTGAGTGCTTTCGATCTGTGCTGGAGGCAGTCTGGGCGCATCTTCTGCCAAAACAATGAATGGAGTGAAGAACATCAGCCACGCAAGGAAACCTGATAGAAAGCGCTGACCGAAGGAAAAGCGGGATTTTGTCTCAGTCATACCAAACTCATGCCAATTAATGATTAGGCCGAGTATATGGTTTGGATGGGAAGGTAAAGGGCGAAGAGGCTGCGAAAAAAGGGGCCTAACCGTGCCGGGAGGCCCCTAAAGTTATCAAAGTGTGTTGCAGCAATCGTTCAAGCGCCAGGTGAGATACACGGGCGTCGATTCGACGCCAGGTAGCGTTCTTCCTAACCCCCATCGAACAACGGATTCGCCCATCACATGAGCCCTGTCGGTTTCCGCTCTGGGATGCATCAATGAGAACTTGTACTGGCTCTTTGGGAGCATCGGATAGATCTGAGGCTCACAGAGCGCGCCGTCGCCCATAGTCTTCCGTGCGAAGCCTTTGCGATGTAGTGACGCAAGAATTCGAGTTTTCAGCAAACTTGTAGTTCGGATAACGCCGTGGGAACCAAAGTTGTTGCCAGAAAGTGGATATATCGACCCCCAAGAACCGGAACACCAGAAGAGGCTATCCAGAGGCCATCCAGCCGTTGCTGCAGCTGCGTCCGCTGGACACGCGGCTCCGGCTAGGGGGTTAGCTACCATGGCACTCTCCGGGGTTAGAAAGAATGCCAATTCAGAGTTGTTCCAAGTGGGATCAACCTCGCTCAGATACATCATATCCAGATCAAGGTAGCCGTCGTGACATGAGCTGGGGGAGAAAAGCTCCATAATCACAAAAAGCGGGAAGCTGAAGTAGTGGTAGTGATAGAACGAGGACTCGACTTCACCCTGATCCTTACCGCCGATGTACATCGAATCAGCGCCGATCTGGGCCCCACCCAAGGTTGGGGAACAGCCCGCCTGTCGTGGGAATTCGACCAGTCGTGCCGGCTCCCACATAGACATGACAATGCCGGGCTCCGGGATTCCGTTGTTGTCGCAAGAACAGATCTGGCTGCCAGCCTCCCCCGGAGGATTGCCCCTATCCCCAGGGGCAAGAGTGACACCAGCGATTTTGAGCGGAAACATGCAGTCCCAGCAAACGTCGGTGATGAGTCCAGGACCGATTATTTCGGCATCTTCACAGATCTCGGCGTGAGAAAGGGCGGGAACAAAAAGGACCGCAACGACTGCGACTGCTTGGGCAAGCGATCTTGCTAAATTGGGCATTACGAACCACTCCTCGCGATTGCTAAGAGAGTGGTCCGCTCCAAAGGCAGGCAGTCTTACCGAAAACTGGCCCGGTCGCCTTATTCACGTAAAGCTGCTCAATCGTAATCAGCTCAGACCGATCATGCACATCAGTCACAAGGCTGTCGATTTCATCCCGCTGAAGGCCAGCCGTATAAACGGCAAACTGGCTAAAATCCGTTCGACACTTCCCGAGATCCAATTGAATCAGATCCCACGGAAAACGCCTTCGCCAGCACTTGGCATCATTCATGTCGCCTCTAACATCAAGTCCGATCTTGATCTCGCTTGAGCGAAGCTCCTGCAACGGTCCCAATAAGCGCTTAAACCACTCTATGTCTGCACTTGATTGGACCATAGCGGTTAACTGGCTAGTCATAAGTGCCTGTGTTTTTTTGGCATCAACTAACCAGTTTTCGAACTTTTTTGGCGAATCCAGGGTCTCGCCTGAGACATAAACCAGAATATCGAGACCCTTGTGCCAGTCGGGTTCAGAGTCTCTAAGAAATTTTAGGACGGCGCAATCTTCCAGGTTGTAGCTATCGTCGCACTCATTCAAATGAGCGAACTGCCCTTCCTCTTTATGGGCAACTACTGCAATCGCAACAGTCCTCTGTTCTTTAATCCCAAACACCGAGAACAGAGAAATCATGATGGACATCAGTTGTTCCTGCTGAATCTACCTCTCAACTTTCACTTCACGAACCTCAAAATGGTCTCCAGAAGCACGAACTACGGACATCGTATGCATGATCCTGAATCTTTGTTTCAATTCAGGCGTCAGCATAAATACGCGATGATTTAGCTTCCTAGCTACTTCATTGTACATATCCCACCCTTTAGTTTTGTCTATTTCTGACAAAACGGGAATTATTTTCTTCCCTTTTTTAGTGTAGGACTTAATCATCGCCGCCGCCGCGTCCAGTTCGCTCTCCCTGAGAGGGTTGAAAACTACTACAACCGAGTTAAACGGTTGGATGTCCAACGGGTTCACTCGCTTGCCAGCAGGGACCAACACCTTGCCGTCTGCATCCTTGATGTCTTGAAGCGCCTCAATCGTGGGATCAATACGAATGATTCGATCTTTTGGAGCAGGCGGAAGTGGATACATTTGGATATTGTTCCAAACATTATCAACGGCCTGCTTTTTCTTTTTATCCCAGTCGACTTGCTTTATCCGCTGAGCTATCACATCCATTAAATTAGGCTCTGAAATCTCCTCCACAGGGCCGCGCTGCCCCAAATCACCCTCATCAAGACGTTCATTGAGGTACCGCATTGAAGTGATGCCGGCGATTCGGGTTCGGACATCTTGATGGCATTTGCGGTTTTTCCACTCGCCATCAGTTAATGCCATTATTTCAGGCACAGCTCTTACGTCATGCTCCTGAAAGATCAGAGGGTTTAACGCAACAGAAGGCATGGGATCGAATTCTCGCGCTAGCTGCTGAAGATCCAGGAATGCCTTGGGCATTTTCGTACCCTTTGGAATACCCTGAAAAACGATTGTCAGCTCGGGATTTGCTGAGGCTTCTTCGAAGATCTCTCGTAGAGCCGCTTCCCCAAGGGATCGTGATGCGAAGAGATATCGGGTCCGGGTTTCGCACAACGCAGCCGCACGTTGCTCAGCTTCGGCTTTGCCTCCGCCCTGCCCTATCGCGATTTCAGAAGATTTTTCTACCGCTTCATCAATCAGCGTAGCCCCTCGGTTGCGCTGCTGATCGATGTCATTCATCAAGGAACTTACATCTACATCGGCAGATCGCTTCTTGGCAGCTTCAAAAATCGCCTTCTGTTGTTCCGACAGTTCAGCACACACCGAAAAGCTCAGGAACAAAGCAAGAGTCGCAGTGAAACGCTTAAATGAGCGGGTAGGCTCTCGCTTTGATTTGTTCATAACTCACTGATCCCCAATAACGGCTATCAAAACTTTGTGGTGTCGTGCCCAGAATCCAGTATTCATCTGGACCAAGGACTTTCTCTCCATAGAAGGCTTCCGGTTTCTGTCCAAGCTTCTGAGCATTCGGGAGACCGGCATCAGCGACCTTGTTGCCATTGATAAAGACACCGGACTCGGAAACCTTAACCCTGTCTCCGGGAAGACCGCGCAGAAACTTCACCAGTAGCGTTCCATCTTCAAAGAGAGGCTCGATACCACGACTCTCAACAATGAAGACGCCATCCCGTTCGATTTCGCGGTCGTCCAGATCACCAATCACATAGTCCACGCCAGGAATACACTTGACGATCTGCTCATCAACGCCGAGGACGTAGTTCGCTTTAAACCACTCCATGAACCCAATTCCGATGACCGCAATCAGGGCCATCTGTAGGAGAAGTTTTTTTCTGGATTGAAAGAAGCCGGAGGACATCTCACTTGGCCCCATCACGAATAATGAGACCGTCTGGAACCGAATAGACCTGCTCTTGACGCAGCACCACAAATCCCTTGCTGGCCAGATCATCAGCTTGGGACTTGAGAGCATCCAGCTTTTCTTTCATTTGCCGGTCGCTCAAACCCTGCGGCGGTGCGTTTTGCGCGATCGAGAGAAAATCGACGGTAGCAATCGGAGTAACCTGATTGACCTGAGCCTCAAGAGCGTCCATCCGGCCATCCAGAACGAAGTAGGTCAGCACCACGCCAAGTGTTGCGCCAAGGATGGCTGAAAGAGAAATTTCAAAGATTTTCATCAGGCCGCCCCTCGATGCTTGCGGTTCTTCAGGATCGTGTTGATCGCCTCAACAGTGGTCATGCCGGTTTTCGTATACCTCTCAATCTGGGCAACTTCTTCTGGGTTGGTGCTGTATAGGAGCTTCTGGAAGTCGTTAACGAACAGACGACCCACGCCCGCGCCACGCTCAGTTTCGAGGAAGATTTCGGAATACCAGGGGGCATTGGTATGTACGGTTTTGAGCAGGCTGTAACCGCCGTCTGGCAAGGTCAACTTGGCTTCGCGCTTGAGCTTATCGACAGCTTCGTCCTTGTGAGAGAACAGGCCCTTGGTAGCGGAGTTCTCTACAATGGCCTCACCAACTGGTGACTTGTACATATCCTGAATACTTTGCGTTACCAGCAGCACGCTCGCGCCGTACTTCCTGAACCGCCTGTAAGCGTGCTCGATGAAGCGCTGAACCTCCGGGCCACCGTTGGCCAGCAAGTCCCAGGCCTCATCGATGATTACCAGCTTCCGCTTTGACCGGTCGCCGAGATAAACGGCTTGCTGTATCTGGTAAATGAGCTGAAAAAGGACGACTTTCTGTAGGTGTGCCCTTGATTTGAGCTCCTCCAGCTCAAGCACGGTCAGCTGATTGGTAAAGTTCACGTTGTTGGGGCGTGAGAAATACCGTCCATAACTTCCCTTGCTGGTAAAGGCGTGCAAACGCGTAGCGAGGTCTGAAACTCGCCGGTCATCGCTCTCTGCGCATGCTGCCGCGACATCATCAATGAGCATGTCACGGTCTTTTTCCATCCAGGTCTTAGAGATGATGGTTCGAAGTGCAGTGTATTGAACGTCATCAAGGGGGCTGTTGATCGTTGCCATGGCAACGACAAGACCTACGATAGCGTCCTCTTCACCATCATCCGCCTCTTCGCCAGATTCAATCGCCGCGATCTCTTCCGGTGTCAGCATTTTGGAACGGGTTTCTTTCTGACCGTCCATTGAGGCAATCATCGGGAATGGATTGATGGAAATGTCTGAATCCGACCCAAAGTGAATAAAGTCACCACCTAAGGCTTCCGCCAGCTTGACGTAGGACCGGCCCACGTCAATCACCCAGACCTGGGCACCTTCACTCATATAGGAAAGGATGATGTCGTTTGTGAAGAATGACTTACCGCCACCGGATGTCGCACAGATCAGCATGTTTTTGTTACTGCTGGTGTCGTGCATCGAGAAGTTCATCAACTGGCCATTGCGAGAGACCAGGTTAAGGTGCGGGGTACCAGTGCCCTTCCATTCTCCGAATAGCGGCAAAATGACAGCTGCATGCTCAGCAGTCAGTGTTTTGTAGCGCCAGAGGTCGGCAACCGCATCGCGATCTGCCATCATTGGCAAGCTGTTGATCAGAAGTGGAAACTGTACGAATCGATCTTCCAGCAGAGTGAATCGCTGCTCGCGCCAGTAGGAACGGGCCTGAACGCCTGCCTCGGTAACCTCATCCTCGGACTTACCAAAGAGCAACATGGTGTAAGTCATCTTGATAAGGCGATTTCCATCGTTGGTCGATTCGTAGAGAGTATCGAATCCCCTCTTTTTCTCGGCCAAAATCGGAACCAAAGAGACGAGGGGGCCCTTGGCCTGGTTCAAAGCAATCGCCCGAGAACGCTCCATGGAGTGCTTAGCTTTGTCCGGGCTGGGATAGTAGATGTTGCAAACGATGGCATAGTTTTGCTTGATCGCTACGTTGCCTCCCCGCAAATCGCCGACATACTTGATCGCATCGCCAAAAAACATTGAGTCTGGCAACCGCTTCGCTGAGAGGCTCTTAATATAGGTTTCCCCGACTTTTACGTGGCCATGGCCATAGGTGATGTCGTTCTCGTAGTCGAGGATTTGCTCACTCAGAGGGCGATACTCATCATGCTCAACGGCATTTTGCCGCCAGCTTGAGTCTGACGCCCAATTCAGTGTGGAGGACAATACCCGCAGAAGATCCTTCGCCGCCATTAGCCGGGGCTGCATTCTGAGGGTCTCAAGCGAGGCACTCGCTTTTTTCCGGTAAGAATCGATCGTGTATTGCTCTTCTTTGTTCGGCCACTTCCCTTTAATTGGAATCTTCACCGATATGCAGATCTTCAGGTCATGGACCCTTTGGTTGGTATGCAGATCGATGGGGTGCAGCGTGCTTTGCTTATAAAACTGGGCTCGCTGAGCCACGAAGTCATTTAGCAGCGGATCTTTGATCTGCTTCTCGATCCTCATGAGCTGCATATCAGCGATTGTTTTCATGATATCCGGCGACCGGAACCAGAAGATCTGCATGATGGTTTCATCTGGGAAGTCTGTATTGATGAAACTTTTCAGACGTTCTTCCATTTGCTCTTCGGCACCGCGCATAGGCTCACACAGGTAGGCAAACCCCGCCGTCTGATCATCGTTTATAAAAGTATGCGTGTCCTCATCGTATGCAGCGATCGGAAATACGTTGGCCGCCCGCATGTCTTCGTGGATATAGCGATTCTTCTTTTTCTGTTTAACAGAGATCATTTCCATGGTCTGTCACCTTTAATTCAATGCGTTGCGAAGACGTGTGTTCAGATTGTCCGGACCCTGAGTTTCTTCATCTCGGGCGGAAGTGGTCCCCGCCAGCGGCGAGGTTTGGGTCTCCGAAACGCGTTTCGGTGCTGGTAGGAACGAACTGGCTTCTTCAAGCCAGCCACCCAGGTCTTTAGGGAGGCCTCGGTTCACGATGTCGTTGGGTCCGATCAAGAAAGGAACTTCTCGAACCCGGATATAGTCCGCAACAAGGAGTGCTTGATTGTATGCGTCGAGGTTGCAGTTCTCTGGTGCAGGGAGCTGGTTTGCGGTGCCATTTAGAAGTGCTTTGGCGGCGGCGTCTCGATCGGTTTCGCAAGCGATTCGACGGGAAAGCTCCTGACTGATCTCCCCGAGCGCGGGCAATGCGAGAATCTTGAACGTGTATTCGTCGGTGAACTCGGGCAGCTGGTCCGCCAGCTTTTTACACGCAGGGCAGGCAGGATCGGTAATGATGTGAACGACCTTATCGCCGTTACCAACCTCCAGGGCACCGAGCATGTCGAAGTCAATTTCCATGTTCTCAAGAGGGATCGTATTTGAAGAAATTCGGATATCATCACCAGTCTCAAGAACAGAACCATTCCATACGTCTGCAACGGTTCCACCGCTGAACACGTAACGCCCGTCACTGGTCATGAAAAAGACTTTGCCGTTTTGGGCTTCATAGGCCACCAAACCGTCGATCGGCATTTCAACAACCGACTTGGGGTTCAGCCCTCTTTCACTGAGTTTCTCGAACGTGCTTGCGGACGCGCCGAAAGAGAACGCTAGCATTAGAGCTGTGGCGATCAGCGATCGGATTGCATTGAAAGGATTCATCAAGACCTCTTAGGCTGAGTTTGCTATAGGCCCAACTCTAAGAGTTTCTGAAAGGAGAAAGTTCGGGGTTGGTGTCGAAAACAACCCCTTACTTTGCGATAAGCAAAAAAACTGGCCAGAGCGGCTCCCCGCCCCGGCCCTTCGATATCCACTACAGCCGACTACTCGGCTGCAGCTTGTTGCTCCCCGTCTTGCGCGGGGCTTGGCATGGTGATTTTTGTTTCAATGAGCTCAGAGCTGAGCCCAGAGTCGTCGGTACCACGAGATTCAACAACCAGCTGCTTTCCATTGGTCTCTTTCGGTATCGAGATCCGGTAACCGGACAGTACGAGTGGCTCACCATTGATCCACCACTCATAGTCGCTCACGTATCCATCAGGGTCATCGCAGACATTCCTGACCGTATACCGGAAGGTTCCCTCGTATACCTCCAGAGCACAGACGGGTGGCCGGTTTTCATAAACCGTCACGGTCTCTTCAGTTGCAGCAGTGAAACCAAACTCACTCACGATTTCGAGCCGGACGGTATGATCGCCCTGATCCAGGACGGATTGGCCATAGCGACCCACGAGTTCCATTGGTTGCCCGTCGACCGTGTAGTTGTACTCAACGATCTTGTCTCGGGGATGGCCACCATCCACGTCGGGCCTAGCAAGGATCTCATAGGGAGCACGGTTGTACTCGTTCGAACCCACAAGCCTCATATTGAGCTCATAAGGTTCAGGCTCGCCTACCTCGATCACCTCGGTAACTCCACCTTCATTGTTTCGGCGGTCTGTAACTTTGACACTGATCTCATACTCGCCAGGATCTGGGATGATCACCTTCCTCGCGATCGGATTATTGTCCTCAACGATCTCAATGCCAGCCGGGATATCCCACTCGTACACTGGATCTTCAAGACGCCCGCTCAGTCCAATAGGTCTGGCGTAAAGAATGGCTTCAACCGGGGCCACATCCGCACTGTATCGACCGTAGATGATGAACTCAGGGAATTTGTATTCCCAAATCCTCAGAGCATGATCGTCAGTGTTCGTAGCGCCCTGCTCTTTCCAGCCCTTTACCCAACCGGTGTACTGCAGATTCACGTACTTCGTTTCCAGATCTTCATCCGTTGGGGTGTAAACGACGCTATCGCCGGGAACCTGCGTTCCATCTGGAAGCGTGAAGTACCCCTCGATCTCATACTTCATTCGTGAATAAGGTAAACCTTTATAGATATCGAAGGTGTAAGCCTTGCCAACCTCGGTCACACGAGGCCCTTGGATATACAGCCTTGGGCCACGGATACCCCGGTAGCTGATAGAGCCATCCTCGATCGTCCATGCCAGCGGGTCATCAGCAGGAGCTATCGGCGACTTAACTCGCACTTCCCAACGCTCACGACGAGGCTCAGCTGGATCAGTAGTGCGCTCAAACAAGTGTTCTAAGCCACCTTCGACAAACGTTTCGCCGCCGTCGTTAGACCACTCGATATCAACATCGTCAGCGGTTACCTCAACACCGTTCATCATTACCGTGGCATCGAGTGTCACCTCCTCCCCTACAAACACGTCGCTGAGCCAATCGACCGTCACCTCAGGCTTTCTATATGCAACAACCTCAATGGGGGACGTTTCTTTGGCAACACCGGAATTCCGGTTTTTCAGCTCCGCTTTAAGCAAGTAGGTGCCGGGCTCTTCGAGCATGATGTCGAAATACTGCATATTCCGGGCATTGTTATCCTTCTCTACCCAGGTTGCACCGCCATCAGTCGACATTTTCCAGACCACATCGCCAATGGCTCTGAAGAGGTTCCTGTCACTGAGGTCCAGTTTGAAGACACCACGGAATGGCACCGGGCCCGAAATCCGGCGACCGTCGATATCGGCGTCAATCTCTCCCCCATACAGAATGGTCAAGAAAACCGGTCGCGTGGACCGCTCAAGGCGCGAATACTCGGGAACTGGACTCTTCACCCTCGCTTCAGCATATAGACGGGCGAAGCCTTCTTTAATCCCGAGTTCATCCAAATCAATCTGCAGGTCTACTTCACCGGCAGCGTCGTGATCCTTCCATTCAGTCAGTGGCTCGTAAGTGTCGTAAGTCTTCTGCTTAACAATGCGAATTTCCCACTCACCCATGGTGGAAGCGTTGTAAGGCAGATCATCCTGATAGACATTGCCCATCCGGACACTGACGTTCACCAGATCGTCATTCAGCACGTAATCCGCGTCCGAACGCAGTACCGGGCCAATATCCTCACCGGGGACTGACAAAGACTCGATAGAATCGGAATCCATTACAGCTGGAAGATCGACATACCGTGCAGTTACCGTGTGCGTATCCCGTTGCCATAATTCTGTGGCGACACTTTCAACGCGCTGGTAGGTAGAGAACTCTCTACTCCACGGGTTTGCTTCAAAAACACGTTCCTCAAGAACATCGTTGTTGACCTGGTGCACGACTTCAAGATCCGCGTTTTTACTCTTGATCAGAGCACTGGCAATTCGGCCACTGTCGAGATAACCCTCGTAGAGGCCTTCAACAATCTCGTTCCCATCAAGGAACTCAACGCTTGGCTTAGGTGGATCGACCGCCTCAAAACCAAGCGTCTGCTCTCCGATCAGGACAGGAACACCAATGGAGGTGTATGCGAAAACGCGGAATCCGAGGTCGTAAACGCCGGCACTGAAGACCCGGCCAGTAAGCTCTGGGGTGGACCTTTCGGGCGCTTGCGCCAGTGTTCCGGGCAGATTGAACCACTCCAGATAACACAAACGTCCGCCGTAGCCATTCTGCGCATAATCAATAGCGCGGTCTTCGTCCATTGTTAGCTGGCAATCTGGGCCCGCTATCTGATCAAGTCCCACTCGGATTTCTTCAACAGTGTGAAGAACCTGAGTCATATCCCTGTTAAACCCGTATTCGAAGGAACCCATCGCCTTTTGAACATCAACAGGGGCCGACGCTCGCCCCACTTCGATGCGATTTCCATCCCGGTCAATTAGGTAAGCGGTGAACCCAGCCTCTTTTTGGCCATCATAATCGAGCTTGCCTTCAAGACGGGGTGGCTCACCGGCTTTCTGCATCGCAGCGGGGATCTGGTCCCATTCGATGAAGCAGTATGGGTCTTTAAGCTCCGTGGCCGTTTCAGCAGCATAGTCACGGCCCGTGAGCGTGCATGGAGTGGTCCCAGTTACGCCTGCAATGAACTGCAGTTCTTCGAAGATCTGCATGATGGACATAGCGGAGGGTTTAACTTCTCCAGCAAAGGTCCACGCATTGACTTCGATTACAGACGCAGCTTCACCGGAACCACCAATCGAAACTACAATATCAGAAGAAGAGGCCTTGCCCGACAGCGGGTACATCAGCAGCTCTAAGCTTCCTTCAAAAGCACCAAAGTCATAAGCGGAGTTGACCTCTTTATACTCGCCGGGCGCGATATCAGTGCCAGCCACGTTGTAGCCAGACTGAGCATCCGCAGACACACCAACATAAACAGGCCGCTTATCCGCCAGGACTGATCCATTGATTTCAATCGGAGCAGTAACCAATGTGGCAGCGCCATCATCCCATTTGAAAGCATGCTGGACGGCGGGCATCTCCAGTTTTGTGGCGTTGTTACGCAATGCAATCGTTTGGGGCTGATAGTTCAGCTCAAACAATTCACTTTTCTCGTTACCAGCATCATCCCTGACTGAGAGAGCCAGCGTGTAGCTACCAGGCCAAACCTTTGGCAGATTGACCGTAAGTAGGTTGTTCTGAAGGGCCTGTGCTGTTTCCGCAAGATGGCACGAGTCTCCAACATCTTCGTAGCCCACAGGGCAGACCAAGGCCGGAGTCTCTGTCTCTAGGCGAGAGCACAAACTGCCATCGAGATCCCAAGAACTGTCAGGGCATTCATACCAATAAGTTTCAGTGACTACCCGCCAGCATTCTTTGTTGTTGAGATTCCAGCCTGAACTGCATTGATAGGAAGCTGGCTTGGCTTCATCCTTTTCGCAAATACCACCCGACTTCAAAGAGTACCCTGAGGGGCAATACGGTGTAGCCGAAGTCGTTGTTGTGGTCGAACATTGACTGCCACTTTTCGAATAACCACTAGGGCACACAGAATCTGCGGTGATTTCAGAAACACTGGTGCAGGTTGTGCCGCTTAGCGAATAACCTGAAGGACAAACACGGTCGGCTGCGGTAGACATCTGCTTTTCACAAGAGCTTCCGTTCAGGGTATAGCCCGAGTTACAAACCGGCTGGGCTGAAACATCGTCTTTTACACATTCTCCGTCAGACAAGGAGTAGCCCGACGGGCAGCCTGCACCACCTGTTGCAACATCCGTTGATTTGCAAACGTCGCTATTCGAGTAGTTCGAAGTGGTGATGCTGGTGTATTTTGATGAATTAACACTAGCATCGGCAGGACAAGAAGGACTTGCAGAGCCTTCCTTTACGTAACACTTGCCATTCAGGGGTGGGTGGTAACTTGACCCAAAAAAAGATGTCGAGCCGGAGCAGACCGGCGTAGTTGAGGTCGTTTGGCTAAAGTTGAAACACTGGTTGTTCCTTAAAGTATAACCCGAAGGGCAGACCTTTGAGCCAACATCGGCGTTAACATACATGGTGAGGTAGGCGCACATGGCAACACATGAAGGATCGTAGAAATACATCTCGGATACATCGCTTGAGCTTTGCCTGCTTCTGGACCCGCATCCGGTTGAACCGCCTCCATAAGCAGTTGAACCCCAAGTTCCCCATCCTTCTTCATAACGAGCGGGACATGAATAACTGAAGGACGCAGTTTTAACGCAGGCGCTGCCACCGCGAGGATCTGGGGCATACCCGGCAGGACAATCGAGAGTGGCCTCCTTCCCATAATAATCCCCTTGCGGATAACTACACCTACCAAAATAACCACTAACGGCATAGGTGCCATTCTTTGTGCCACAGATATAGCCAGACGAGTAGGTCTCTCTCACGCATGAGTTATTTTCGAGGCTATAACCAGTGGGACAAGTAGCAGCAGTTGTCGTCGTTGATTCACATGTGCGCCCGTCAGGCGACAACACGAAACCACTAGGGCAGGTATAAGTAGGAGACTGGGTGACAGTCCTCTCACACTGGGTTCCACTTAACGTGTATCCACTCTCACATTCATACGAGACCGAGACGGAAGTCGTTTTCGAACATGTCGTCCCGTTGAGGCTATATCCAGATGGACATTGGTAATCAACCGGCTGACTTTCTGTCTTCGAGCATGAGGTGCCATTGCGAGTGTAGCCTGAGGGACAACTATAGCTTGCTGAATCAGTTAGGGTTCGCTCGCATGTTTCACCATTGAGATTCCACCCGCTTTCACAAACAGGCGTTGCCTGCATAGTCTCTGTTTTCTCACACTGTTCGCCGTTACTAGAGAGTGTGAAGTTTTGCGGACATTCTTTTGTGGCCTGTGTGGTTCTGGTTTTCTCACATCGGTCGCTTCCATTAACGAATTCCAACGTGTAACCAGTCGGGCATTCTGGATTTTTTGCTGCAACACTGACCTTCTCGCACACACCACCTTTTTTGGCCAGGTAGCCCTCAGGACACCGCGCCCCCCAGTCAGCTGCTAATCCTTCTACGATCTGGCCTTCTGAATCTCTCAGGTTCGCATCAACCAGATCCGGCTCCAGGTCTACTTCATCCGCTGCTCTGAAGGCCAAAGGTGACAAATCCCGCATGACACTTGGAATCTCAGGCTCAGGGATAATGTCAGGAGCTTGTGTGTCTGCGCTTACCGCGAGGGAGCATAGAGTCAGCAGGAAACTGATCACTATTGCCGTGTAACGTCGATCCATCATGAACACCCGATTGAGTTGGATTTTTCAGCTGTTGCTGATTTTCCAGTTTTCGGGCATCCGTTTTTTCAAAGTAGCTGCGCTTTTTCGTGCAAAACCCTTCTTTTTGTTAAGCCATAAAAAAACCCCGCATCAAGCGGGGTTCTTCGTTTCAGCTAAGCTTCAGAAGCCGTAATGAACGCCAACGTTCATGAAATCGAACTCGGTTTCATTGTATTCGACCAATACCCCCAGCTTTTCTGTAAAGTCGTAACGGGCACCGATGCCGTAGGCCAGGCCAAACTCGCTGTCGTCACCAGAAGCACTGGCCACGGAGTTGGATACCTCGACATCGGCGCTGGTGTAGCCCAGCCCAACACGAACGTAGGGCTTGAGCTTTTCAATCGAGAGCTGGTCGTATGTACCTACGAGATAGCCGGCGAATCCAAAGGTACTGGCTTCTGCCTTGGTGCTACCAAACGAGCTGGAAACTTCGCTCTCAGCATCCGCGAGCGTGAAGAAAACATCTGCTTCAACCGACAGCTGGGGATGGACATGAGCCATCTTGAGTCCGTAGGTACCAGTCAGAGTCATTGCGTCGTCGTTGAGACCCAGATCAGCGAAGCCCAGTTTAGCCTGCGCGTAGGACCGCTCCTCCCAGTTATCCAGCAGCTGAGTTGCGCTGTCCTGAGCATGCGCGGTGGTAGCTGCAAAGCCGGTGGCAAGGATCATGGCTGAAGCAATTGCTGTTTTTTTCAAAGGATTATCTCCGTTTGGTTGGTTGTAGGCCTTGTTTGATGACCGTCATGGATACCCTAATGGCAGATCCAGAAACGCAACCCTAAGTAGCGGCGGAATTTTTGCTCAAAAATCGGGATAGGGGGGAGCCATGAGGCTCCACCCCTCCCACACCACCCGGCATGCGGGTCCGCACCGGGCGGTTCGAGACGTTGAGGGTTCACGAGAGTCTCGGCACTCCCAACCGGTCGAAGTAGG
>Ga0208919_1000210_pt1 | contig 43112 bp, 54 predicted proteins | sample 4_EtaG_FD_184076 | JGI IMG/M metagenome (GOLD analysis project Ga0208919, IMG submission 184076) | Marine viral communities from the Subarctic Pacific Ocean - 4_ETSP_OMZ_AT15127 metaG (SPAdes) (version 3) | ecosystem: Environmental > Aquatic > Marine > Oceanic | place: Pacific Ocean | collected... | reverse complement strand
GAGACTTAACTTATGTACAAAAAAGATAATAAATTACAAACCAAATACGAAACAGTTTGGATAATATATATGAATAACGAAACGAAATAAATAATAATAATAATAATAAAAAAAAGAAATTATGAAAAATGTAAATGAAAATGATACTAAAGTATTAAAGAGTAAAAGATTCGTAGTAAGAATGAGTCTAGTCGGAAAGAATCAAGTAATTGAATTCACTAATAAAAAAGGTGATACAATAACTTATAATCACGACAAAGTGTATGAAATTATGAAAGAGAAATTAACCACTCTACCATGTTGGACTAAGTATAAGTCATACACGGCGACTAATAACATTCCAATGTTATGTAGAGATAAAGAATTAGTATAGTTATACTGACGAGACTTTAATAGTCGAAACGAAGTAATATCTTCGTCTATAACAAATAAAACTATGAGTATAATAATAACATTATGGATAATACTTGGATTACTAAAAGTATTAGTATTGATTCTAAAATAAACAAATATGAGAATAAGAGGATATGACAAGAATTGGAGCGTAAATTATAGAGACTATAAACTAACTCCAGAAAGTAGAGATTGGGGAACTAGTTGGAAAGTAGAAGTATGGAATAGATACGGAATGAAGCGAACTGTTTATGAAAGAAATATAATGGACGCGAGTAAAGTGATCTATGACTATTGGGAGAATGAAGATAAAGAGTACGATAAAATGAAAGTACAACAGAAATGTATAAATAACTTAGTAAAAAAAGAAAAATAAATGAGTGAAAAAAAAAGTAAAAATATATTCTTAATTGGATATGTATCGCTAATGATAATGTTAGCGATGATGAGTTCGTGTGGAATCGGTCAATTAACACAAGAACAAACTAAAATTAACTATGAATTAGATAAACTATGGATAGAATATAAGTATAAGTCTGATTCTTTAATTAACGAATTTTACAAGAAATAATATGGAAAAGAAAAATTTAATAGTATTAAGTGGATTTATAGGATTTACTATTGGAGTGTGTACTATGATGATTGTAAATATAGATGCACGAGTGGGACATCACGAACTAATTCAAGAAATTGAGTTCGAAGTATGTGAGAATTGTTGGTACGAAGTGTTTGATTGCGGAGATAAATACGAAGAAGTAGAATACTATGTTAATGGAGAATAATAAATTACAAACAAAATACGATTACTAATGGATAATATATATATGATATGTAAATGTAAAAATATAATACCTAACGTCAGAGTCAATCTTGGTTATAAAGTATGTGTAAACTGCTCAGATACAGAACCTTATGGTTGTGCTCCACTGATCAACCATAAAACTGGTAACTCAATACAGATTATGAGTAGTAGTGATGCTGCTATCATAGCTAAGTTGACTCGACGTAGAGGTTATGGAACAATGTTAAAATAAATAATATGTTAAGAGAATCAAAAGTAGTAGAACAAATGGAGTTGTTAGGTATTAAAGATATAACAACTAATAGACAAATGAGAAATGGTACAGTAATATGGCGATTACCTATTAAAACGTATGGTCAATTTATTGAAGTAGGTTCATTCAAATCAGGTTATGTGAGAAGAATGAATGGTGGATACACACCTTATCAATTAAATAAGTGTGAACCAAGTGTTACTTATTATAAGGACTACGAGACTATTTGGAATGAAGATCGTAGTGATTATATTCAAAAACCAACTGGTAAATACAATAAATTTGTAGGTAAATCTCGTGTACTAATACTAAATGAAATAGATAGATTAGAATACTTAATAAGCTATTGTCTCAAAAACTATTACATTAAACAAGCAAATCAAGTTGAAGATGGTAAGTTTATAACTAAATGGAGACATGAGTATGAAATGGAAAATATGAGAGGTAGATATGAAGAGACTGCCATGGAATTAGATGAATTAACAGTGTCAGTTAATGGACACAGATATAAAGTAATATAATATGGAAAAGAAGAAATACGAAATAATAATGGTAATAGAATGTGAAGAAGGTGGGCAAAATCACGTTGCACAATCAGTGTGTGATGGATTAGAAGAACCAACTTGTGTTAAACACATTGAAGTTAAAGAAATAAAAGAATAATATGGAAAATATAGGTATAATATTCCCCGCTATAGTAATGGTGGGATTAGGAATAGCGATAGGAATGTATATATCGTCACAGATCAAGTGTCATATAGGTAGAAGAATAAATAACAAAGAACTAATAAAGAATCTAGATAATGAGCAGAAGAAAAGGAAAAACTAACATAAGATTAGCTACATTGGATGAAATAAACCAAATAGATAAGAGATTAAAGAGATTTAAGAATGATGAAGAGAAAGTCACGGCTTTAATATCTAAAAGAAATAATTTGAGAAATAAACTAAAAACAAATAAATAATATGAGTGAATCAAAAGAACTGTTAGAGGCTACAGTAAAAGGTCTCCAAGAAAAAATCAATAATTTAAATGATGATCTAAGGTCTAAAGAAAGAGAGTTAGCTGATGTAAGTAAACCTGAAATGACAGGTGAAATGTACGACACTATCCAAGAGCTAGTTGAAGAAGGCATTGACAACTATGACTTTAATGACGAGGATAGCTACACGTTTGAATATGAGTTAGACTACGATAGTAAAATTAGTACTCATAGCGTGGAGTTTGAAGGCGCTTATAAGGTAGGTGAAAGTATAATGAACAAGATAGATAGTCATTTCAAAATATCTACATCAGAGGATATTAAGTAAAATCCCGTCCAATGGACGTTTAAATAGGTAGAAAGGCGGCCCAATAATGGAGCGGGTTCAAGTCCCGCGCTACCACTAAGCCCAAGTACAAGATGATTTCTATGGTAATGTGGGAACATGCAAGGAGCCGGCAGAAATGCCCTTGTTGATAACAAAAATAGAGTCTTGTTGCGTAGGTAGAGTACAAATGCGTAATGGATAATTGGTGGTTCGACTCCACCCTTGGGCACTAACAAATAAAATTAAATGAAATGAAAAATGGAATTTATTACACAAAGGCAAATGGTGGTACTACATACTTTGTGTTAAACGAAAAAGTACTAATGAAACTAATGGGTGGTATGTATAAAACTACTGAACATTTCGTGTTCGGTGATTGGAAACAAGAACTAGAACCTGGAATGGTAGAGCAATTTGATGAAGTGTATAACAAAGTAAAACAATGGTAATATGAAGAAATTTAATGTAAGAGATAGAGTGTTCTTAGATGAGGCGATCAACGCTTTTCTAAGAGAGTCAAAGAAATTTGAAGAAGAATCAGAGTTATTAGGTAATAGACCTATTATAACATATGAGTACTGGAAGATGATGGCTAAAGAAGTTCAAGAGAAATTAGAAACATTTTCAACTCAAAAAGCAAATAGACAGTCAATAAGATATAACGAAGAAATAAAATAGTATGAAAACAAAAGAACAAACATTACCTAAATGGTTCGATGGAACTGTTTATGAAGAAGGTGGAACTGTAGCAAACAGATTCACAGGAGAAGAATATGAACTGAATAATATAGAATTATCTATGTATGATCTAGTTATGGGAGCTTGTATAGTTTCTGAAATGGGCATAAACAATAAAGATATTATTAGTACTTTGAGTAAGGGATTAAGTTGGTTTAGAACTCACAACTCTGAAGCTTATATGGTGTTATTAGATTAGAATGGTAGATATAATAGATATAGTAATACTTTATATAGTATTTGCTGTTTTAACTATAATAACAATAATTTACGTAAAAAAAGAAAACGATGAATAAGAAAATAATGTATATAGATATGGATGGAGTGATCTCTGATTTTAGTAGAGAACACAAGATCTTAGAAGAGGAACAAGGTTGTGCTATACACAGGCCCGACCTCCACGTAGATTACGGCAAACTACAGGCTATGCCAGGTGCAAAAGATGCTCTTATCAAACTGAATGAAGACTTTGATATATTTATAGCGTCAACACCGCCTTGGTCTAGACCTGATATGTGGGCAGCGAAACGTAGGTGGATTGAACAACATTTCCCATATCTTAAAAGAAAACTAATATTAACACATAGAAAAGACTTACTAATAGGTGACGTATTGATCGATGATAGTAGATGGAGAGGACAACCTGACTTCCAAGGTAAATGGATATGGTTCGGACACAATCAAAGATGTCTCGATTGGCCATCAACATTAGAGTATATCTATAAAAACATAAAGAAATGACAGGAGAACAAGTAGAAAATTATATAAGAGAAGATCTTGGATATGAACCAAGACATAATTGTATTGCTTTAGCAGAGGCAATAAACTACGTAGCAAACAAGGTGGATTATGATTCCCTTGCATTGATGCGATTACTATTAGAAAATGAACCAATAAGCGCTTTACATACTCACGATTACGGGTTTCATACTCGTAACGGTAGAGAGTTAATAGAAGGTATGCAAGCTGCTTATTATGAAGAAGTACAATTTTATGTCGACTAGAGCACAAGTTAGATTCGCTACACGAGAAGATGGAGTATCGTTTAGTGAACACCCAGAGAAAATACACGCCCAGTTTTATGTTCATAGTGATGGATATCCAGAAGGATTAGGAGTAGAAATAGCTAATTCGTTGATAGATTCAACTAAAATAGATAACTTAGAAATAGAAGAACTATGTGCAAAACATGGTGATATAGAGTATATATATTACGTGTGGCAATCAAAGTATAAGTCTACATGGATAAGTATATTTAAGATAAATATAAATACAGAAGAAAACGAAGAGTGTATATTTGTAGGTGAACCACAAAAATTATTAGAAAAATATGACCAGGATTAACGTAGGTATATTACCTAAAGAGTTGAGTAACAAGCATTTAATAGCTGAGCACAGGGAAATAAAACGTATACCTAATTGTATAAGTAAAGGTAAGTATAATATGGATGGTCAACCTGATAGATTTAAGCTAGGTACAGGTCATGTCAAGTTCTTTTATGACAAATTGTCATACTTAAAAGATAGATATATTTCTCTTTATAATGAGTGTATACGTAGAGGTTTCAACGTACAGAATTATACTGGTGCTTGGGATAACGTTCCTAATGAATTAATGGGTGATTACATACCTACGGAAGGCGATAGAAAATTAATACAACAAAGAATAATAGAAAATGACAAAAAAAGAAATGAATGAATTAGCAGATCTAATTGTAGATAAACTGTTAACTACATATATTAGAGAGCAAGCGACGTGGTATACTACGTCTAGTATGGATGATATCTATAATACTTTTAAGAAAACACCTAAGAAAACTACTAAAAAAGCGGAAACGGAGTCTGAATTATTAGGTGAATTAGCTAAGTTAATGACTCAGTTAAGTTACCATCAAGACTTAGAAGAATTCGAAGAGTGTGTTGAGATTAAAAAAGAAATAGATATAGTAAATGAAAAATTAAGTAAATTATGATGAGAAAGAAACCAATGCTAGCATATCCTGTTAGCGATAAACCAATAGATTATGGTAATAAAATATCTATACAACCGAAGTTAGATGGTGTTAGATGTTTAATCCAGTATGATGCAGGTAAAGTAACCGCGTACTCACGTACAGGTAAAGAGTGGAAAAACATAGAACATATTACGTTAAACTTATATAAGTTCTTTGACAAACACCCTAATGTTATATTGGATGGTGAGTTGTATAATCACGATCTAAGAGATAATTTTGAAAAGATTATATCATTAGTCAGAAAAACAAAACCAACAGACCAGGATCGTCTAGATGCGCAAGAACTAACACAATTTCATTGTTATGATATCATAGATGAGACTCTAACATTTGAAGAACGTAATTATTTTATTATTAAACAAGTACCTACTTCATATTGTGTTAAACACTTAAAGACTCAAGCTGCTGCTACAGAATCTTTAGCTAAAGTTATACATCAACAAAACTTAGATAAGGGTTACGAAGGTTCTATTGTTAGAACTAATGATACTTATCATTGTAATAGATCTCACAACCTTAGAAAGTTTAAAGACTTTCATGATACTGAAGCTACTATAACCGACTGGGTCGAAGGTAAAGGTAAACGTGTAGGTACTATAGGTAAATTCATGGCTATCGATGCTGATGGTAATAAATTTGGTATGCCAGTAATGGATAAGTTTAAGTATTTACAAGAGAATTTTGAAGAAATGAAAACCTGGGTTGGTAAGATAGCTACGTTCACATATTTTGAGAGAACAAAGGCAAATAGTTACAGACACCCATTATTTAAAGCAATACGAGATTATGAATAAGATATTTAGAAAAAGATTACATATGAATACTGTAGAGCATCATGTATGTAAACTAAGACAAGAGATTTTTAAGAGCGCCTTAGACGGTAAACTTAGCCCTATAAAGGTAGAATTATTTAAAAAGTATAACAGATACTTAAAACTATTAAAATTTTAGAATATGGATGAAAGATTAAGGATAAGAATTAAGCAATTTAATGATATTAAATATGGTAACGATAAGAATGAAACTAGAATTATATTCGGTACCTTAAAACCACAGGGGACTGTGACAACAGCCCCTAAGAATAAAGAGTAATAGGCTAATGTCACACAATAGAAATACAAATAGATTAGATATGTGGCGCATCGTATATAGAAGGTTTCCAATAACGGACAAGCCAACTATAGAAAACGAGGTGTATATGTTTTATGAAAATGGCACGCACGAATGTTACGAGCTATTTAGAAGTAAAGCAAAGATAACTACTTACAGATCTCTTAAGTGGCATTTATTAGTGTTGTGGTATTTAAACCCACAGTTAGATCAAGAAGAGTTTATGAGAGTAGCAGATCTTATTGCAGAAAAACAACAAGGTTTCACTACATTCACTATACATCCTGAATTATTAAGGAAAATGGTGTATGAGATTAGCATGCTAGATCTTGAAGAGCCACCTAAAAATAAGTCACGTAAAGTTATATTTAAACCATACAACCGTATGTGTACAGAAGAAAAACTACGTATTGTAGGTCAGTTAATAGGTAGAACTAAATCAGTTACTCAAGGTGATATTTATGATTTGATGCTATCACTAAACCATAGTGGTTGGAAGATAACAATAAAAAGACTAGCAGCAAGACTCAACTGTTCAACAAGAACGATACACAGAAACATGTGTGAAGAATTAAAACGAGAAAAAGAATTATTAAACAAACAACTATGAGAAGACTAATATATGACATGTACTACGCTGATGAGATCAGCGTTGAGATAGCAGAAAGACTGCTAGACAAATTAAGTGAAATTAGAAATAAGAAAAGATGAAAAAGATAAAATTAACAGTAGCAGGACTATTATTAGCAGGATTTAGTTATTCACAAGCTCAAGATACAATATGCCACGCTATCGCTGGAAAGAAACATTTTGAGTTTAATTACTACGAAAGTAAGATAACCAATAAAAATATGACTGTGTTTTTAGAAGATACTGAAATTAAAATAGATACAAACGAATATTTAGTTTTAGATCTTTACGATAATTGTAAATGTGTAGAAACTCAAAACTTTATTAAACAAAGAAAGATCGTTGTTTACTTTAGAAATGGAGAAATTAAAACTTACAAAAATAACAGTGGAGATTCAACGTTACATTTCGATGGATTAGAAGTAGAGAAAATCATTATTAAGAAACCAAAGTTAAAGAAATCAAAAACACTAAAATATGAAAAAGTATAACATACCAAATTATGTGAGATACAAAAATGACGTTAAACGAGCCGTAGCTAGATTAGAAAATAAAACATGGGACGAATATACTAGAAAAGAACTCACGACTAAGTTTTTACCATTAGTAGAAAATATAGCTAGGAAGTTCTCAACATCTCAACAAGCGAGTGGTGTTATGTCTGTTATGGATATGATACAATCGGGTAGTTTAGGTCTAGTACAAGCTGTTAGTAAGTTAGACTATGAAAAGTTAAGAGAGTCTGAAGATATGGAGAAAACTTTAAAATCATTTTTTGCAAAAAGAATTAAAGGTAGTATCCGTAGACAAATTGATACTAATAGAGGTAGTATAAGAATACCTGAGCATAAGATCAATGAAATACGTAAGAACTTTGGTAAAGATAAAAAGATGGTTGAAATGTTTTTCAACTCTGTATTTTTAAGTATTGATGCTAGTCCTAATGATGAAGATATGGTTTATCAAATACCTGATAATTCAGAGCCGTACAATATAGATCTTTTAAATATTTACTTAAAGGGCTTGTGTCAGTCTTATCTAACTGATAGGGAATATCAAGTATTAAGACTTAGTTATGGACTTGATTGTGATAAACACTCCGCATCTGAAATAGCAGACTATTTAGGTATGGAAGGTAGTAGTTCTTATGTGAGAGTTTCACAGTTAAAAAGACAAGCTGTAGATACGTTAATTGAGAATGTAGATCACTCGCAAGTGCTTGACTTCCTGTAAGATAGAGTTAAAAATAACATTAAAAGTGATACACTAATGTGTGATTATAAATATAGATAAAATTAAATAATATGAAAGAATTAACTAAATCCTTAGCTACAATACAGACAAAAATGAAAGCTAAGAAAAGTAGTTACAACTCCTTTGGGAAGTACTACTTTAGAAAATCAGAAGATATATTAGAGGCGATAAAACCTTTTTTATTAGAACACAAGGTTTACGTAACAGTAAGCGAGGAGATGGTAGCAACAGATCCAGTACCAACATTATTATCAACAGCAACAATATCAAACGGTACGGACGCTATACATGCGACGGCTCTAGTAGGAGTAGATCTTAATCAGAAAGGAATGCAAACCGCTCAACAATTCGGAGCTGCATCGACTTATGGTAAGAAATATGCTCTCGGTAATTTATTCTTAATTGATGACACTGAAGATGCTGACGCGGGTAATAAACACGGCGTTGTAGATAAGATTAAAGCTAAAGCTAAACCGAAAATAACAGTAGACCAAATGAACAAAGCTAAAGAATATATGGTATCTGGAGGAGACATTAACGCTATAAAAAGCAAATATAAAATAACACCTACATTTGAACAAGAATTATTAAAAATTAAAGAAACAAATGAACAAAAAGCAAATATTACAAAAGCTTAAGATAGACGAGCATTACTACGGAACGTTTGGTAATCAGTACTTATCTAATTCAAATATAAGTACGTTACTAAACAACCCGTTACAACTAGGTGCTCCATCCAAACCTAACCCTAATTTCTTAGTTGGTGGATATTTCCACACAGCTATATTAGAACCTGAGAAGTTAGCAAGTTTTAAGATCGTCGAAGCTACAAGTAGGAACACTAAAGACTATAAAGAAATATCTGGAGGTGAAATGTGTTTACTACAACATGAAGCTGACAATGCTAATCTTATGACAGATAAAATTATAGCTAATGATATATGTGCTGATTTAATTAGAGGAACTGAAGGTAAGTTAAACGACTATGAAGAACCAATGATTAAAGAGATCGAAGGCGTTATGTGGAAAGGTAAAGCTGATATCATCAATCATGATGAGAAGTTAGTGATAGACCTTAAAACAACTGGAGATATAGATAGGTTTCAATGGAGTGCTAAGAAGTTTAATTACGATAGCCAAGCTTATATATATCGAGAGTTATTCGGATATGAAATGCTATTTTTAGTAATAGACAAAAAGACACATCAAATAGGAATGTTTGATTGTTCACCTAAATTCTACGAGTCGGGGAAAGAGAAGGTGATTAAAGCAGTAGAAGTATATGACTTATTTTATAAGACAGATGACTTCGATCCGGCTCAATATTTTATTAACAAAACATTATAAACCAATGGGAAGACCAAGAATGAAGACCTGTAGTATATCAGGTAAAAAATTTAAAGCTAACACTGACAACTTTTATGTTAACGAAAATGCTAATGATAATTTACATCCCTATCATAAAAGCTTCGATAACTTTAGAAGAGTAACAGGCGCTAGCGTTGAACAAGTGAGAAATTTAGTAACCTTAATAAATAGTTAAATATGGCAAGTATAATTAAAGCAAGTATAGACTTGAACAAAATCCCTAAAGACAAGATCTTTATAGGTAAGAAAGGTAAGTATTTACCGATTACAATTACAATCAATGATGAACCAGATCAATTTGGTAATCAAGGACCTGTAGTTGTAGAACAAACTAAAGACGAAAGAGACGCAAAAGCAGCTAAGACGTATTTAGGCAATGTAAAAGTAGTTTGGACAAACGGAACTAACGTTGACACAGCACCACGTGATGGTGCTCCACCAGCAGCGGCTCCACAGTTAAAACCACAAGCAGACGACTTACCGTTCTAATATGAATACAGAAGAGATCAATGGATTTTTGATTGACAAGTTCAATCAACATAGCCTAAAAGAAGGTGCATCACAGGGGGTTTGTCCCCTGTGTTCATCTGATAGGAAACCTAAGAATCAGAAAGCACAATGTGCTTCTTATGATTGGGAACGTGGTCTTGGTACCTGTCACAATTGTGATACAAGTTTTCAACTACATACTTATCAACGTAAAGGTGCTAGCGAAAAGGTTTATGTAAGACCTCATACGCCAGAACAATTTAATGAGATAAGTACTAACGTTGAGACTTGGTTTGGTACAAGAGGTATTTCAAAGAAAACATTATCAGATCTTCAAGTAACTGAAGGTTCTGAGTGGATGCCTCAAACAAGTAATAATGAGAATACTATCCAGTTTAATTATTTCATGGGTGATCAGTTGATTAACATTAAATATAGAGATGGTAGAAAGAATTTCAAACTATACAAGGGCGCTGAAAAAGTGTTTTATAATATTAACAGTATTGTAGGGTATGATTGGTGTGTTATTGTAGAAGGAGAAATGGACGTACTAGCTTTACATGAAGCTGGTATCACGAATGCAATATCAGTTCCTAATGGAGCTACGTTGAATTCAAATAACTTAGACTACCTAGATAATTGTATTGATTATTTAGAAGATAAAACTAAGATAATAATAGCGGTAGATGCTGATGAACCTGGTCAAGCTCTTAAGAATGAATTCGTAAGAAGACTCGGCGCTGAGGTATGCTACTTAGTGGATTTTAATGGTAATAAAGACGCTAATGAATATTTATTAGAACACGGAGCAGATAAACTACGAAGTGTTATCAATGCATCTAAACAAGTACCATTAGAGAATGTAACAACTTTATATGATATACAAGATGAACTTAAGGACTTTGTACAAAACGGTTTCAAACCTGGCTTTCAGATTGGGATTGAGAACTTTGATAGAATATTCTCGACGTATACCGGTCAGTTTATTACTGTTACTGGAATCCCTAGTAGTGGTAAGTCTGATTTTGTTGACCAGATGGTTGTAGGTTATAATAAGAACTATAAATGGAAGACAGCTTTTGCTTCTCCAGAGAATCAACCTACATACCTACATGCTCACAAACTAATGAGGAAGACATGGATGGATATGCCATCACCTGGAGATATTGGTGGTGACAAATGGAACGAAGTTGCAGACCACGTAAACGATAACTATTTCTTCATTGATATGGATAAATACAACTTAGAATCTGTATTACGTAAAGGAGCTGAGTTGGTAAAACGGAAAGGTATTAAATGTCTAGTTATAGATCCTTTTAATAAAGTTAGAGATGTTAATGCAGCATCAGACGACGTGAATCGTTATACTATGGATTACTTAGCTAAGATTGAAGCATTCTGTAGAAAGTATGATGTGTTAACTTTCATAGTTGCTCACCCTACTAAAATGTACAAAGGTCAAGATGGTAAGATTGAAGAACCTACTATGTATAATATTAAAGGTGGTGGTGAATGGTATGATGCTAGTTACCACGGTTTGTTAGTCCATAGAGATTATGAAGCTAAAACAACTAAAGTTAAAGTACTTAAGGTTAAGTTTCAAAATCTAGGAGAAAACGGTGCTGAAGCATTTTTTACTTGGGAACCACGTTCCGGTAGTTTTATACCTGAACTTATTAACGAAGTAGTTAATGAACCAATGCCATGGGAATAGGATGGAAAAATTCTAAGAAAACCATAGGTAGATCACCTGGATACCACCCTTATACTAAACAAGATATGAAACGAGTTTGTTGGTGTCATAAAAAGGGGATAATCATAGGTGTTAGACCTAATTGGGAAACCACCAGTGAATGGAAGGTTGAATTGAATATTAAAAAGAATATACATTTAGATCCAGCGAGCTATCAAGTCGCTGAAGCTTATAAAAAGATGTATGAATACTATAAATACTATTATGATAAATACAATAAATAATAAAGTCTTTAGGAACGCTAACACAGCGTACGAATACCTACATGATCAGATATTGCAACACGGTGTAGACTTCGGAGATACTAAAGCTCTATTTAACGTAGGTTTCTATATGACAGATCCTAGGGATAATAGAATAACAAATAGAGAACGTAACTGGAAAGAAGATTATGCCGAAGCTGAATGGCAATGGTATTTATCAGGAGAAAGATCAATACTGGCGCTAGGTGAGATATACGGTAAAATCCCTGAAATATGGAAACGCATGGCTGATGATAATGGAAATGTTAATTCTAATTACGGTTGGCAATGGCAACGTAACAAACAAATAGAACACGTTGTGAATTTACTTAAGTATAATCCAGATACAAGGCAAGCAGCGATATCAATATACGATTGTAAAGAATATGACAGTTATACACACGACACGCCTTGTACTTATGCCGTACAATTTACAATAGTACACGGTAGACTAGACATGTGTGTGACCATGAGATCTAACGATCTTTGGTTTGGCTTTTGTAACGATCAGTATTGTTTTTCTAGACTGCAAGAGATGATATCTAAGAGACTTAATATTGAACCGGGTGTATATTATCATTTCGCACATAATATGCATCTATATAACGATAAAATATGATGTATTATTTGTACCATATACCGGGTGTAAAAATAGGTGTAACAACAAATCTCGCAGAGAGAGTTGAGAATCAACAAGGATATAATCCAAGTGAGTATGAAGTGATAATGTCTACTAAAGATATAGATTTAATTTCTGAAAAAGAAATATCACTGCAAAAAGCTTTAGGTTATAGAGTTGATCGACAACTCTATAAAGATCTGTATAATAATAACTTTAAACAATTAAATAAAATGAATATAAACGTAACAGAAATGACTACAACATTCCCGTGTCCAGTCAATAAGTTAAAAGGCAGGCTTCTCGATGAGATAGGTATGCAGTGGGAAACAGACTTTGGTCCTTGTGGTCTTACTACGATGTCAATTGAATGGATAATTCAAAACGTTAAAACATCTCAATACACTCAAGACAGATGCTATGTGTATAATAAAGCTTTTGCTAGATGGTTTGACAACAACGATGCTTATAACAACCACAAATTAGACAACGCTAAACAAATGAACTTACACGAAGAATTACACGACCAATATAACGGTAAAACATTATCTGGTGGTTTGTCGCCATCTAGTAAAATGAGTCAATTTGATTTAATTAGAGAATGGGCTAATGAAAGAGGGCTGTATGATAAAGGTGATCCTAAAACACAAGCATTAAAACTTGTTGAAGAGGTTGGTGAGACATGTAGAGCTATATTGAAAGCCGACGCACCGGAAATGATTGATGGTATTGGAGACTGCGTGGTTGTGCTAACAAATCTAGCGGAGTTAATAGGTTGTCCTATTGAAGAATGCATAAGATCAGCTTACGAGGAAATATCAACTAGAAAAGGAAAGATGGTTAACGGAACATTTAAAAAAGATTAGTATGAGTGATAGAGAAATGATGGACGCTAAGAATGGTATATCGTCTAGGAAATCCTATGGATTTAGAGATCCTGTAGTTAGGAATGTGGTTGATAAATTTGTTGAACGATCAGATGTTGGATATGCTAAATATGGATCAACGTTAGATGATGAACGTAGATTTAAAATGAAAGGGCTTCAAAAATATCTTAACGATATTCAAGAGGAACTTATGGACGCTGTGTTATATATACAAGCAGCGAGAGACGAACTTCGAGATCTTAATGAAGAATCTTTAATAGATAAATTTAAAGACGATAGATATGAAGAAACGTTTTAAAAGAAAGAATGGTCCTGTCAGAAGTAAGAAAGTTACTTTTGATGGGATACAATTCGCATCAGGTTTAGAGAAATATATGTATATAGCTTTAAAGAAAGCTAAAATCAAAGCTATATATGAGGGAGAGACATATGTGTTACAAGAGCATTTTATGTTTGATGTAGACGCTTATGAGCGACAAGCTAATGGAAAGGGTGATATGGTTAATAGAGGTCAAAAAAAGATACAAAATATTAAATATACACCTGACTTTATAAGTGATTCGTTTATAATAGAATGCAAGGGTAGGGCAAACGAAAGTTTTCCAATTAGATGGAAAATGTTTAAAAAGCATGTAAAAGCAAACCTACCTCATGTAACTTTATATAAGCCTCAGAACCAAAAGGAATGCGATAAGGTAATAGAATTAATAACTAGTAAAATTAAATTAAATGAAAAATAAAAATAAATCAAATTGGGAATTAAGCCTTGGGTTTTACCCAGGTATATTAACCGGGTTTAGATCATACCAAGAAAAGAAAAAAACAAATCACGTTTTATACCTACCATTTGTAGATGTATGCTTAACATTAAATAAATAATGAGTGAGTTAAACAACAAAATACTCTCGGATATTACTGTGCATATGAAATATGCTAAGTATATCCCTGAGTTACAACGAAGAGAAACTTGGGAAGAGTTGGTTGACCGTAATAAAGCAATGCACATTCGTAAATACCCAAGTTTAGAGAATGATATAAATACTTACTATAAATATGTCTATGAAAAGAAAGTCCTCCCTTCTATGCGAAGTTTACAATTTGGTGGTAAGCCAATTGAAATTAGTCCAAATCGTCTATATAATTGCGCTTATCTACCTATTGATCATATTGATGCTTTTAGTGAAGTTATGTTTCTCTTACTTAGTGGGTGTGGCGTAGGTTATTCTGTTCAACTTCACAATATTAAGAAGCTTCCGGAAGTAATAAAACCTCATGACGTTAGAACTCGTAGATTTGTTATTGGAGATAGCATTGAGGGTTGGTCAGATGCAATAAAAGTTTTAATCAAGTCTTATTTGGGCTCTAAGAGATCATCTAAGATCAAATTTGATTATTCTGATATTAGACCAAAGGGATCACGTCTCGTGACCTCTGGGGGAAAAGCACCTGGACCGCAACCATTAAGAGAGTGTTTAGTAAAAATTAAAGGAATATTAGATGGAAAACAAGATGGAGAAAAACTCTCTAGCCTGGAAGTTCACGATATTGTCTGTCATATTGCTGATGCTGTGCTTGCAGGCGGTATTAGACGGGCTGCATTAATATCGTTGTTCTCGGCTTATGATGAGAAAATGATTTCTTGTAAATCAGGAAATTGGTGGGAGAAAGACCCACAAAGAGGTAGAGCAAATAACTCAGCTGTTTTAATGAGACATAAGATTACAAAAGACTTTTTCTTAGACTTATGGAAACGAATTGAGTTATCTGGATCTGGAGAACCTGGAATATATTTTAATAACGATAAAGATTGGGGGACGAATCCCTGTTGTGAAATAGCGTTACGTCCATTCCAATTTTGTAACTTATGTGAAGTAAATGTTTCTGATGTAGAGACTCAAGATGAATTAAATTCTAGAGTTGCTGCAGCTGCTTTTATAGGAACGTTACAAGCTGGTTACACAGAGTTTCATTATTTAAGAGAAGTTTGGCAAGAGACCACTGAAAAAGATGCTCTTATAGGAGTGTCAATGACAGGAATAGCCTCTGGCAAAGTTCTTGAATTAAATATGAACGAAGCCGCTGATCATGTGAAGCTGATGAACAGAGTTACAGCTAAGACTATAGGTATAAGACCTGCCGCTAGAGCAACAACAGTTAAGCCAGCAGGGACAACATCTTTAGTTTTAGGTACCTCATCAGGTATACACGCTTGGCACAATAAGTATTACGTACGTAGACTTCGTGTTGGTAAAAACGAATCTATATATACTTATCTTGCTATACACCATCCGGAATTATTAGAGGACGATTATTTTAGACCTCATGACACGGCGGTGATTAGCATTCCACAACAAGCTCCAAAAGGTTCTATTATTAGAACTGAGAAATTTATGAACTTATTAGAGAGAATTAAAAAAGTAGCAACCGAATGGGTTAAACCTGGTCATAAGACTGGCTCAAACTCCCACAATGTTTCAGCTACTATATCTCTAAAAGAAAATGAATGGAAAGAAGCAGGAGAATGGATGTGGGAAAACCGTAATCATTATAACGGTTTGTCTGTTTTACCTTATGATGGTGGTACTTACGTACAAGCACCATTTGAAGATATAACAAGACAAAAATATGATGACATGACGAAAACCTTGCACAATGTAGATTTATCTAAAGTTATAGAACTAGAAGATAATACGGATCTATCCGGTGAATTAGCTTGTGCAGGTGGAAATTGTGAAGTAACTTAATTAATAACTAAAAACAAAATTATGAAAAAACTATTTTTAACGGCAAGTTTTGCTCTTGCTACAATTTTATGTTCTGCGCAGTTTATGGCTGTAACAACTATAAACATGCCAGAAGATGACGCAGAGTGGGAAACGTCAAACATCACTGATAATATGGGGATTGGATATATGTTAAATGATAACATAACTCTAGGTCTTGTAAAGAACGGTGGGGAGTATGACGTATGGGGTAGATATTATTTCAATGATATTTATGCAGCCGTACAAGCTCCAACTGAAGAAGCTATGGACAATATGACTTTTGGTGTGGGTTATTCTATGAAAGTATGGAATGAACTATATGTAGAACCAAACTATATGATGTCTACAAAAGAAGATTCAGAAGGAGAATTTAAATTAGGAATATCTTATAAATTTTAAATAAAATAAATATGGAAAACAATGTAATTAAATTAATGAGAGATATGGGTATTGTATTAGAAGCTTGCGAAATAGAAGCTGAGAAGTTTGCTGACGGTAATAAATCAGCAGGTACACGTCTTAGAAAATATATGCAAACTGTTAAAGAACAAGCTCAGTCTGTTAGGAAAGAAGTTCAAGAACAAAAGAACTCCGTAATGGCGTAGTATGCTATACACTAAAATAAGAAGGGACCGTCGAAAGACGATCCCTTTTTTTTATTAATATCTTGTCTCGCCTGATTCTCTAGGTGGGGGCGTTTCCTCTGGTTCTCCAGGTAGTATTGTTCTTTGTTGCTCTGGTTGTATTACTTGCTCTTCAGGTTGTATTGTTTCTGACCGTGCTGTTGTTTCAGGTATAACCTGACCGTCGTAATCTCCATGGAACTGAGTAACGCCAATCTCCAATCCATTAGGCATATAATATTCTTGTTCTCCGAAATCGTGGATGTGATAGCCGTAAGTTTTTTCTCCAGATCTCGATTCTATTGGCGTTGGACTATTGTAAGTAGCCGCTTCAATAGTATCGTACAATGGATAATAACCAGCTATTCCAAAAGGACCTGTTTCTTTAGGTTTTTTATCGTTAATAAATTTTTGTCTTTTACTTATGTTTTCGTCGCGCTTTGCTTGCGAGGAAATATACACATCAACTTCCGTTTCCCCGTCTTCAAAACATTGATTTATTTCATCAGAATAGTTTTCAGATGGATTAATTAACTTAGCCTGAGTGCTATTTATGACCGAGACTCCCCCGCTAGTACAATCTTGTTTAGTGTTAAATAAAACAGTATGGTTAGGCGTTGCGGTATTAAAAGAATGGCAATATATATTAAGAGAGGGAGGGTTTAATTCCGCTTTGTATCTTCCACATAAAACGCCACAACAGGTATTTGTGGACGAATGGTCCCCGCAGACTTCTTTTTGCCATTTCCATTGAATCCCACTTATTGGGTAGGTGTTATCTTTAGTTCTATTATTTTGTCCTGTTCCTCTCCAATCTTCTAAGTTCAAAGTATTACCCCTAGTCATACCAGAATTCCACGTGAGATCTGTTTTACAGGTAATAGATACATAAGCCCAACCTTCCGGATGCCCGGCTTGAGCTAGCCCTTCGTGATAAACACTAAGATCCACAACATCTGGATGTGAGGAATGCAAGGGATTAACATAGTTAGTTTGCACCTTTTCCCAAACAACTATGTGATGGCAGTGATTTACGCAACACCCTTTCCCGCCATGACGATCTTTAAGCTTATAGTCCCAATCACCTAAAAGTTCCTCATATTGATTATATATTTTTATACTAAATATTTCGTTAGCGTAACCATCTAATCTGTCAGGGTAATTGCTAAGACCATGTAAGTCATTATATCTAACGTCAAAACGATTCCAATCTACAAACTTTAAATAATCATGTCCTATTTCGTACCCACTAAACACGTTAGGAGAATACATGTTATTTGGTACGGAAGTTTGAAATCTAAGACCATGGTTTAAGTTTGGAGATCCTTCACCAAATCTAGTTCCAGGAGGATAATACCGCCAATTCATGTGACTTCCACTGCCTGTGTCATAAGTCCAGAGAGTAATTGGGTTAGTAGTGGGATCATATCCAGTTTGATTTTGAGGCGATTGTTGTGCGCCTTTACCGCCGGATAACGGTGTATCAAAAACCAATATAGTGTCTATTATAATACTATGGTCAAACGGTTCGTGATTAGGATAATTATATGTGTTATTCGCTGGATCAGACCATTGATAAACTCCTCCAGCTCCAGCGCCAAAAAAACCACCAGCCGATGCTGGGGTGTTTATATTTTGAAAAGTACTAGCCCATTGCGGATCTGTATCTAATATAACTTGTGATACAGGGCCAAGAGAAAGCTGAAAAGGAGCTCCTCCAGTAATTGGATCTGGGGTTAATATATTAAATATCGGGTCACCTACATCAGGTAATAAACCATTTGGTTGAATAAGACTTGGTAAAGCAGCTGGATCAGCCGAATGAGTTAACGATCTATTAAACATAATAGCGATAGAATTTGCACCTATATTAACGCTTCCCGCACTATAACTACTGCTTAACGCGCTAAATATATAAGACTCTCCAGTATGATACATAACAGAAATGTCACCAGCGGTAGAGTAAGGATTATACATGCTATCAATAGTACCGACAGAGTTATTTCCAGACGTGTCTATTCTATAATCATAATCTATACCCTTATCAACAAAAGGCGGTTCTGGTTCACATTCAAATCTCCTAATCGGACGAACAGATAACGCGTGGCATCTGTAAGCTAGTTCTAAATTATCCGTGTCAGTGTTATAAGCCCAAGCATATTTATGAGGATTAGGAAGAACCGTTGAGGGTGGTAATCTATGAGACGATGTCCAATAGTAATTTTCTGAGAATTGAGTTGAAGTATTTAATGCAAGATTAAAACCGTAAATAGGGTCGTTTGACGCGTTAACCATTTCTCTAAACTCTTGATATGATGGTAAAAACCATCCTTCAGTTTGTTTACATAGAGTCGCTGCTATATCGTGGCTATCTAACCAAGGATGTATTCCACCGGTTGGATTACCAGGCGATAAAGGATAAGCATCTATTTCATCTGTATTTGTATGACCAGTACCAAAATCCCAAGACGTTGTTATGTTTGGTTTATTATGAACTCCCCATTCGGCACCTGAGGCACTCCATCCAGAAACAAGTTGAGTAGATGTTAAGATTATAGTGTGAGGCGGACCTGTAAAATTAGCAGGATTAGAAGCGGTAAAACCAGTGAGCCCAGGTGGCATGGACATTATAGAGGCAATAGTAGTTCCTGGTGGAAACAATCCAGGAGTAAGAGAAGTTATCTCGTCTCCAATATTAACACTATAAGTCCCAGGAGTTACAAGCGTTATTCCATTCACAGCCACATTTGGAACGCTTTGAGACGTGGTAAATGCGTCGCCACAAGTTAAATTGAATCCATCGCTCGGTGTTCCACCTATAGCTACATCATTCTTTGCTACTTCGTAATAAAAGTTTGTTTGATTTACACCGTTATTTTGTGGGTGTCCTAGTGGTACAGCGAATATAGTTCCACCTTCAGGGCCTGTGTCGCCTATGTAGTAGCACTCTGGATCACCTCCACAGCTTTGAACACAACTTGGTAGTGTCGCAAAACAACTTTGAGAGGCTCCTGTTTCTAAATGTAACCATTGGTTTGATCCACCTTGATACGAGTTAAGAGTTAAGGGGCAAAAAGAAATTTCTCTCAACTTACCGTGAGTAAACACCCACGTTTTACCATCTGCAAAATACATTGATAATGCTTGAGCATTTTGACCTTCGGGAAAATTGGGCCCATAACTTGGGAGAATAGGTAATCCATGCCAAAAATCACATATATTTCCAGTTACTCCATCTATTAAATAATATGATGCAACGAGATCGTTGTTGTTATCATACTTCTTTCCAGCTAATAATATCATATTTAAATTAGCATAATACATCATACAGTATGGGCTTCCCCAACCAAAATCTAACCCACCTCCATATGTAGAATTAACTAAAGTGTTATTTAAAACACCCACATTAGTAGATATGTCAAACTCAAAAATATCATATGGGGCATTTTCACTACAAAAAATTATAGTTTTATGGTCCTTCATCTTAAAACAACTAGAGGATGAGGACATTCCTGGTGCGTTAATTGTTATACTTCTTGAGTATGAATAAGAATATGTATTAATATAAGGACCGTTATTTGGCGAAGGAGGAAGTATAAAATATTCGTGCAATTCACCGCTTTGATAACTCCACATTTTAGCTATAAATTCTATACCGTTTGGCGTTGCTCCTCCACCACCGGTAGGTCCAGCTGGCCCAACGTTTGTAGTAGTATATGGAGATTGAAAGTAACCCCATACCGCTAGTTCAGGATTGCCCACGTTGTTTACCATGGGCATTCCAGGGCTAAGAAATGTATTTGGTGGCACGCCTATTTCGAGTGGAGGATTAGTTGGCGAAAGTACATCTGAATGAAAACGAAGAGTCACAAAAGGCGTATTGTTATCTGCTGTTACTATATAGTTAATTTCACTACAAGGCACCATCATTGAACTAAATAATGGGCTTGAACGCTCTTTAATATTTTTATTAAAAAAAGCAGAGCGCTTAGAATTTAAAACTTTTGGTTTTATTATTCTAGCTTCTGCTTCTATTTTCTTTATTATTTCTTTATCACTATATGCCATGATTATATTTTATTTAGCTAAGATCCCATTCCCATAAACAAGTAATAAAATAATTACCGTTAGCCGTAGCTCCATCTCCAGCCTCTATAGATATTTGTACTTTATCACCCGCGGCAATAACATTAGTTTCACTCCCAACACCACTATCTAATCCAGTGGTAAAATCATATGTTACCATAGTTTTATTTGTAGGACCAGCTCCGCTTTGTGCACCGATTACAGAAGGACCTCCACCCGTAGAGGCTGATACATTTCTAGTGTATAATTTCCATGTAAAAGTTTCACTAGAGTAATTTACCGATGTTCTAAGAAATATCTTTAATAACTTTCCAGCAGCAGGAGCTATAAGGGGTAAATGCTTACCAGTGTTACTAGTACCCTCTGAATCAACTTCTCCCAAACTTATATATATTACATCAGAGTCAATATCGTCTGTTATCATATGATGTGTAACTTGTCTTGTTGCAGAATAATGCGCTGTATCAGCATCTAAATAAGCTGAAGCAATAGCTGTTCCTTGCCAAACTCCAGTACCTATTGTTCCAACGGTAGTAATGCCAGATTGTGTAAAATGCCTGGTCTCATCAAAGTTTAATAGTGCATTATGATCTATTTCACCAGGCACAGCCGTTGCTGTTATCGTTGTTCCAGAGTTTGTTACACTTACTCCAGTGGCTCCTAGCATACTAAAGTCAGCGCTTCCACCAGTATCAGAAGCAGCGCTTCCACCACCAGAATCAGTAGTTATAGTAACACCAGTTATATCACCAGCTGTTAAAGCGGCATTAAAGGTAGATATAGTTGTAGCATCTAAAGCATCAATATTACTTAGAGTTGCCGTTCCGCCACTATCTGAAATAATGTCGGCATTACCTATCTGTAGGCTTTTTCCAGCGTATAAATTAATTCCATGGTCTCTAATTTGAAATGTTCCAACTTCATCTACGAAAAAAGTAAACCTACCATCATTAGTAGAAGATCCAGCTGTATATGTTGTAAATATAGCTCCATCTAATCCTTGGGCGCCACTTTCGTACTGCGCTTTTATTTCTAATCTTTCAGTGGAAGAAGATCCTAAACTAACAGTCGGATTACCATCATTAACAGCATTATACATAGTTAAATCACCAGCTACATAAAGCGACTTTAATAATCTTACATTATCATATATAGTCTGTGTTCCTATCCATTTCATATTACCTATTTATCATAACATCCAACGTGTCAGAGCTACCGACTGTCAAATAAAGTCCATATCCATTAGAAGAATTATCAAAAGATAAAACAGTGCTATTATCTAATAGTAAGGACGTATCAGATGGAATAGCTATAGTACTTATTATATAAAACGTGCTAGCAACCGCTGCGGTAGGATCATCTTGTATAAACAAACTCACCGTAGCGTCTGCTGTAGCATGTGTATTAGTTATCATAATAGATTTTACCACCCCGACATTTTCGCCAGGAGCAATAAGCTCTACGTCTACACCGGTAGACCCAGTAATATTATGATAAGGAGTAAAAGCCATTTACTATGCTTCTTCGTAGAACATTACGTATTCTAACACCACGGTATCATCTGTCGCTGGAGTTGCTGTGATATCATCTGCGTCTATACAAGTAAGAGGCATCATCATCCAATCACCTCCATAAAGTTTACCAATAGGCTCTGCGTTCACGCCTATAGTAACTCCAACCGCCTTGTCTATAACACCCTTGTATCCAATATTTCTAATATATATTTTAGCTGCCACGCTGTCTTTTGGCTCTACTAATTCATTAGCCATAGTAACTAAGTCTACCACGCTGTCTGCTGATAATTTTCTTCTAGCGAATCCCGTAGTGCTATCTATATCTACAAGATTACCAGCCTGTGTTAATGTCATAGATTCATTAATACCACCAAACCCTGGAACTATATCAGAAGCTATACTTATTGTTGCTGTTGTTGCCATATTTATTTATTTTTAAATGTTATTATTAAGTAGTAACTAAAACTGTTCCTTCGTGAAAAAGAGCGTATTCTATCTTGTTTGTTCCTCCATTAGATGTAATAGCAATATCTGCTGCTGCGTCATGAAAATCTGCTGGTATAAACATCCAATCTCCACCGTATAATTTACCTATAGCCTGTGCGTTTTGAGTGATTGCTATAAAATAAGTTTCGTCTGCGGAATGATTCTTTACATAAAGCTTACTTGCTTTAGTTGCTGTTGGAGTAGTAGCAATTAAATCGTACTCATCTCCAGTTGCTACTTCTACATATCCATATTCCATTTGCGTTAAACCGTCAGCAGTAGTACCCGCTTTCATACACGTCGTAGACGCTGATACGGACATATTGTCTGACAGTAGATCACTAGTTAGCGTTACCGCTGCTGTTGTTGTTGCCATAATTTTTATTTATTTATTTAGTTATTATTTTTATTGATCTTGACCCATTACCATAAATTCTACACTAGTAGGATTGTTTGTTGCGTAAGCCTTATAAGTCTTGTCACCATGCATAGGTATAAAACCCCAGTCACCCGCATCTAGCTGGAACTGGATAGGATCACCACTTGTAGTGTTATCGTATATATATATTCTATGCCCAGCTGTGGTAGCTAAGTTTTTAATATATAAATATGGAATAGCAGCAAAATCATCCGCTGTATATAAAGTGATTTGTCCACTAGCGGTTCCTTTTGCTGTTGAAGTTATCTTTTTTCTATTTAACCCCGTTGTATCTTCTATACCTGTTGCCGTCGTTGTTTTCGTAAGGGTACAAGTAGTAGATAAAGATAACTCGTCTGTTAGTAAATCCGTGCTATTTATTGTTACTGTTGCTGTCGTAGTTGCCATATTTATTTATTTTATGTTTTTGCTTTCTATTAATGTATATGAAAATGAATTACCCCAATGCTCTCTAGCCTCTTGACATATACCTAAGAACTCCATCCAGTCATCGTTTGATGCTATAACTTGGCAACCAGCGCTCCATTTATTTACATACGTAGAAGTCTTACCTTCTAATGCGGTTGCTCTATGTATATTAATTCCAAACACACCTGTATCTACAGACGATTCGTCAAATTCATATTTATCGTTTCTATTATTGTCTCTATATACCGTAACGTCTTTCTTTTGTCCTAAGGCTAAGTATTTCCCAGAATGTAATCTAAGTTTGTGAGAACCTCTGTATTGCCCAGGTTTTAACACCGCACATCCTATCTTGTCTATCCAAGGATTTTCCATCCAATCATCACCAGGATCTGTTGTACAATTATATTCTAAGTATTGCCACTCACCGTTTTCATCTTTGTAAGATATAGTAATTAAGTCATCAAACTTGTTTGTAATCTTACCTTCGGTTTCAGAGTTCCTAATACCAATAATATTTACATCATAATTATCTCCCGTGAAGTATTTATATCCTAATCCTTCTACAGTATCTTTTATTTGTTCTCTAGTATATTTCATTATATTTGAAATCCTAAGTTTAACAACATAAATCTAAATCTCTTAGAGCTACATCCTTTCTCACAGAATAAACAAGCTTTAATTTCTAAAACTGTAAACGTTCCTAATCTAAACGTTACTTCGTATTTTTCTTTTTTGTTACCTGGTTTATAACCATTGATCCAATCTATTTTCATATTTTATCTTTTTCCGCCATGGTATTCTACAGCATGACCTTCTTTTATTAACAATTCGTTTAAGTTTTCTAGAGTTAGTTTTTCTTGCCCGTCCACCATGTCTAACATGATCTCTCCTAAGCATCTGCCAAACTTACCAACGCCATGTGATTTTAAAGTTACGTTTTTACATCCGTCTAATAGTTGTTTAACTCTATCTTTAGCCGCTAGTCCCCTAGCTTTTTCTTCTAAATCTCTAGTTCTAGATTCTGGAGTATTAATACCCATGAACCTTATTCTCTTTTTAATTTTAACGTCAAAACCTAAATCGATTTCAGCATCAATTGTGTCTCCATCTATAACTCTCAGTGGAGATATTTTATAATCGTACATTATCTTATTATATAGTTAACACCAAATTTAAAGTCATACCACTCTCTATTCCAATACTTATTATATTTACCTTCTGCAAATATACCTAACTGTTTATCTATCTTTCTACCAAATATAACACCAGCAGAGTAATCATACCACTGATCTTCTTCGATATAATTATGGTAAGAAAACTCACTACCATCATCATAATGATAGGGCAATAAATTACCCCAAGCGTGCAACCAATAACTCTTATTATACTTATAGTAGTCAAATCCTACAACTACAGAATGTTGTATAACACGGCTTAATTCATTTCTTTTCTTAATAGTGTAATCTGCTAATACCTGTGGTATAACAACCTCTTTCCATACGTCAGCACTATTTGCAACGGTGTTTCCGCTTGGATCTTTATACTCACTATTTGCAACGTCGATAGTGTAACCTTCTTGAATTGCCAGGTAAGTGTAATGTAAATTACCATTATCCAAGATCCATTCTTCTAGCGGATCATAACCGTATGGTTCTGCCAATCTATGAGTAAGACCTATACTAAAAGCCAAGTCTTTACTTTTTTTAAGTCTATATCTTTCTGATAACTCAAAATATTCTATATCAGCAAAGCCATCTTTTAAATACTCTACTTTAGCAGCGAAATAATCTATACATAAAGGATCATCACAGTCATCATCAGAACTATATCTAATAAAGTGATGTTGGTCTATGTAATCTATACCTTGTTGCCTAGCGTAGTCTATTTCAAATAAGTATTCGAATCCTTTAACCTTACCAACCGTAGCAGCATCCGTGTAATTAGACTCTGTACCGTCATAAAATGTATTAGCTTTGTTTTCGTATCCAAACCTAGCTATCTTTCTTATACCTATAGTAAAAGAATAATCGTAAGGAGTTTCTATCGTTGAGGTTTGTAAACCATCAATAATTGAAAACTGTTTAACATCAGATATAGAAGTACCTCCATTTACAGCTCCATATATCGTAGAGAACTTAAGTTGATCTTTTAAAATATTTTCAATATCATACTCGTATCCTTTGTAAGTTATTTGCGAATAACTAAGTAATGGTAATAGGAGTAATACTAATATTTTTTTCATTTTGTTAATTTCTTTTCTACTGTTCCATCATCATAAATAAAGAACAATACTTGATTACTACCTGGTTTTGCTGGTCTACCTAGTACATCAGTAACCATAATTAATTCTCTATCAAATCTTTTTGGTAATGGTCCTATCCAAGTTCCTTCACAGTGATTGTAAGTAGCTTGACATATCTCGTCCCATTCATTTTCACAACAATATTCATCTACTAATATTACCCATTCATAACAAGGGTCGTTTAACCAATAAGGATTCCCAGGGCCAGCGATACAACCAGCGTCGTAAAGACAAGTGCTAGTATCGTGGACGTTCGCCATGATATCGTAATTCCAAGCATCTTGGTCCATACAACCTGTAATAACCTCGATACACGAACCGTTATCTGTGTTAGCAAGTGAATCATAATTAAGAGCGGTAGAATCCATGCACCCATACATATACTCCACGCAGCTGAAGTTTTCTGTGTTAGCGTCAGGGTTGTAGTTAAGCATACTCGGGTCAGTACAACCATAAATATAAGGAACACAATTACTAGGAGTATACTCAGCATTTGCTAAAGGATTAAAATTAAACATTGTTGTATCTGTACAGCCATATACAAATGGAATGCAACTACCATCATCAGCGTTAGCTAACTGATTGTAATTGAACATTGTTGGATCTGTGCAACCGTATAAATATGCTATACATGTATCAGGCGTATTTGCGTTCGGATTATAATTAAAAGCTAATGACTCCATACAACCCATTATGACTGGCACACAACCTCCGTTATCTATATTCGCTGTTGAATCATAGTTAAACGCTAATGAATCTGTACATCCCCAAACAGCTTTTATATCACAACTTCCATCATCATAATCAGCTACAAAACCTTGAGTGTAATATTCTAAATAAGAAGAATTAGTACAACCAGGTATATAATAACAACTAGTGTCGCTTGTGTTAGCCGTACTATCATAATTAACAGCTAATGAATCTAAACAACCAAATATCTTTTCTTCGCAAGTATTACCACAGTTTGTGATTATGTTATAAGGTAGTAAAGGTTGTATAAAAGGAGGTTGTATACTTATTAAAGTATCTCCCTCTGGGTTTATAAAAGTAAATCCACATTCTATCGTGGTTAAACTAGCTTGTGCCGATATATGAAATCTAAATGTCACAGGGTCTGGAGCTGTTAACCCCACGTGGTATATTTCGTTAAATCCTCCTGTGTGAGTAAATTGATATGTTGTATCAGGGTGTATAAGTTTTAAATGCGATCCAACCCAACCATTGCCCATTAAGTCATGTAGTACTAAAGTGTAAACACAAGTGTCTATCAACTCCATCGTGTTAGCGTTAGGATCGTAGTTATACATAGTAGAATCCATACAACCAAATATTTTAAATGTCTGACAACTTCCGTCATCTACGTCTGCAAAAGGATTCCATTCTACATAATCATCATCTGTACATCCTAATATAGGTGGACAAGAATCAGACATAAATACATGAGAAGTATCATTTCCAAAAGCAGGATCCGTACCATATACTAATGTATCGTTACATTGCTTTAAATAATAAGAACCATCTTGTCCTTGCCATAAAGCTCCATTTAAACCATCTCCATAGGTATCATAAATAGTAAACACTAATGGACCTTTAGGTATTTGTACTGGAACAACTACAGTAGCATAATCAGGTTGAGAATTATATCCACTACCTGACGCGTACGTTGTACCGTTTGTATCTTTAATATCCCAACTAGTTTCGCTTTGGTATTGATCTAAGTTTATTATAACTTTAGCGGGCACCATTTGTAACGGCGGTGGCTGAGGCATGCACTGCGGTACGGTTCTATTGTGTATCAAACCTGATTGAAATGTAGATACAGGGTAATTTACAACCGTATCTCCACATATAGTAACATAATACTCTCCATTAACGATACCATCTCCATAACTATCAAATATAACGAATGATATATCAGTTATACTATCTGGAATATATACCGTGTCGTAATTCATGAGATTAGTAGAGCTATAGTATCCGTAAGGAACATGAGCTAAAGTATCACCTTGATAAACGTCTTTATATAAAGTCCATTTAGTTTCGCTAGGATAACTATCTGTTTTAATATGTACAACAACTTCTTTCTGTGCTAAAGTTATTATTGGTAGTAAAAGTAATATTAATATTTTTTTCATTTAAAAATCGCTCATTAATTGTTCGTCTATCTCTTCTTGTATCTCCTCTCTAGTTGCTACCATTTTGAAAGATAAATCAGCTTGAAATCTAGCAACCTCTTCCCCGTCTTTAAATATTATGATAGTAGGTATTACAGCTATCTTGTGTTTCTTTTGTAATTCTGGCTGTTTACTTATGTCTACGTAGCTTTTAGTTTTACAATCTTCTAAATCCATAAACCAATCAGCACCGTTGTTCTCGTTCCATTCAGCGTTAAAATGCGTTACTACTACTTGACTAAAAGAAGTGTTTGCTAATAATATAAGCAGTAATACTAATAAATATATGCCGAATATCTTAGAGATTGGTTTCATCTGTCGTAGAGTTTGTCCTCAATTTTCTCTAGAGTCTTTTTCATTTCCTCTACATCTTGTTGAGTGGTTAGTATTGTTTGTCTAATCATTTGATCCTTCATATCAAACTCCATCCTCGTTATCTCAGCTTCTGGGATCTCTTTTAAAATCTCTTCTTTAAGAATGTTAACATCTACTTGTACTGGCTGTTCTTTAGCCTCTTGTATTTCTTGCATAAGAGAGTACCATCCACCTACAACAACAGCTATTCCAGCGGCTACCATACCCATGGTTTTAATACTCATTTTGAACGTTGTATCTTCGTTTAATTCTTTAGCCATTTTTTACGGTTTACTTTATTGTTATATTATTACGTATTTTTTACTTTATTTACTTTTTTTACCCTCCAACTTCATTATAACTCGAACTCTATCTTTCTCATATTTTAATGAATTTACTTTTCTAGGAGAATAACCTAATTCTAACAGCAAGTTTACTTGGTCTTTCTTATTCATTTTAAATAAATCCTTTTCTCTTTTTTCGGACTTAGAAAGTTTAACCTCTTTTTTCTTTTCTTTCTTTTTCTTAGGTTTATTTTTACTTTCTTTTACAAAGTCGTCGATCAGTTTGCTATTCTCCTTATATAGCTCAGCTATCTTATCAGTTCTATCTTGTTCTTTTTTAAGTTTTTTAATCTCTTTATCTGAAACTTCTAACTTTTTTAATAAATCAATTTGATCTTGTTTACTTAAATCAAACAACTCTTTACTTTTAACAGCTATTTCTATCTCTTCGTCTGTTTTACCTGGGTATTTTTCCTTAAGCTTTTCTCTTTTCTTTTCAAACTTCTTCTTTTCAGTTTCCATTTTCTTCTCTTGCTTCTTTCTTTCTTTTATATCTTCTCCTAAAGCAACTAGATCTGGATCTTTAATACCTAAGTCCCAAGTATTCCAACCCATCAACATAGCTATACGTTGCCATGTTTCGTTTCTAGAATCTAGGGCATTATCTAGGTTCAACATCTTATTAGAGATTCTGCCAAGCGGAATATTAGTAACACCCTCTATAACGTTACCAATCATACCCCAAACTGGGTTATCAAGAGTTAATCCTCTTTCTTTCATTATATCTCTATTAAACTTCTCAGTTTGAATGGATTGGTATATCTTACGTAGTTTAGACCCTATCGGTGGAGAAAAACTTAACGCCTGTAATAAAGTGTAAGCGTGATCTGATTTTGTCATAAAATCTTCATCTACATCTTTAGCTCTTTGCTTATTATACTCCATTATAGTGTTTTTAACCGTAGATATAGCCTTCCCACCGTAACCTATAGAAGTTAACCAAGTGTCAATCATAGAGTTTAACATTCTAGTAGTCTTCTTGTCTATCATTTCCTCTTTCTCGTCGTCATCATCAGATCCTAACACAGCGAACAAAGCGGATTGTAAAGCGGTGAATATTATAGATTGTACAGCTCCATAGTAAACTATCTTTGAAACATGAGTTTTAGCATCGCCCCTACCGTTAGCTAAATCTCTAAAGGCCTTGTTCATTATACGACCATACTGCATCGGAGTATTTTGGAACGCTAGTATTATTCTACCTAATGGATTTGCTTGTTGTTGCGATATCATGTCCGGTCTAGCTGACTGCTGTGATACTTCTGTTGTTTCTTGGAAATCTAAGAACGCTTGAGTTTCAGCCTCTGCTTTTGACATACCTTCTTTCATTAACGACTTAACTCTATTTCTATAGAACGCAGCACCACCAGAAGCAATCGCAAAACTATCCGCAATTTGTGTTGGGGTAAAACCTTTTTTGAGTAACCAAGCTAACGCTGCTTTTACTTTGTTTTCACTACCCGCTACTGCTGCTGAAAGTTCCGCTTCGTTTACGCCTCTTCTATTTCCAGATCTTCTTTGTTTTAAGTAATCAGAATTAAATAACATCACGAAGTCTGACCAAAATTGTTTTTGATTAGCAAAAGCCGCGGCTGCTTTAAGTGGATTATTATCACTCCAGTTTATATAGTTAGTAGCAGATATAGTTTGTAGAACAGCAGAACGAATATTAAAGAACATGATAGCTCCAACAGAGTTGTTAACCCAATTCATATACATATTCAATATTCTACCCGATCCTTGCGGTCTGTTTTTACCAGTTTCCATGCGGTATAATACGTCTTTTAGTGCTTCTCTAAATTTACTACCGTATATAACCTCTATTTTATTTAGATTCTCTTCAGAGAATATAATATTCTTATTTTCTAACCATTCAGCTAAAAACTCAGATCTAGCATCTCCAATAGCGCCATCACTCATAAGATCTGAAGCTATATTTTCAACTAACCAGTACTCCCCAGGTTTTGTATATCCCTCTGTTTTTTTAGAAATTATACCCAATCCATCCGCAAAAGCCAATAGTTCAGAATCGTCTTTAACAAAACTATCTAACGCTTTTAAATCTCTAGCTGACAATCCCGGCACGTCAAAACCAGACTTGTTCCAAAGGTAAACTCTTACCGCTTGGTCAATTGTGAAATCGCTAATGTGATCCGGTAAACCGTCAAGCTTTCCTAACTTTAAATTCAAATCTCTTTTAACGTCAGGGAATTGCTTTAGCAATGCTCTATAGTCCTCAGAAGAATTTTGTCTCGCAGTGTTTAATTGATCAATACCTCTAGCGAATGGATCTACTAATGCCTTTTTCAACATCTCTAAATGTTGATCTCCTTGCTTGCCTTTACCTACAAAGTTGTATAATAACCCCATAAAGTCTTGTGCTGAAGGAGGTATAACACCTCTTACTTTAAACTTACCGCCCTTCAACTTTGCTTGAGTTGCTGAGAAACGTTTTTTAGCATCAACGTTCATTGACTCTTCTAATATTTGGTTTAAATCAACATCTATTTTCTTACTAAACTGTATGTTTCTAGGTAGTCCTTGAAGCTCAGGATCTATTTTGAGGATTTTCTTAAGGTCTACTCTTATTTCACCGTTAGAAGACGTAGTAATAACATCTTCTAGTTTTCCGTCCATTTCCCAACCTATTTCCGTGGTAACGGCGGAATCTGCGTTTTTTATACCTTGTTTTGCAAGATTAATTTGAGCAAAGAACTCTCCACCACCTTCGTGGCTTATTATATCTCCTTTCCCCTCAACTATCTCGGATTCCGTTATACCTCCAAACTGCTCAGCATAGTTAATAGTACCTATAACACCAGCGCTTTCGTAGAAAATACTACTAGTTAATTCGCCCTTTTTGTTGTAGTTCTGTACCTCTTGAACACTACCAGGTTCAAATCCCCACTCAATACTTGTTTTATCAGCAGTAGATCTAGTCTTTTTAACGGTTATGCCGTTAACTCTATTTTCCACAATTTTAGTTCCAACTTCGTAACTTGAATCTGTTTCCCCAACAACTTCTGTTGTAACGGTGTTACCGTCCTCACTAACAGTACGAACCTCCATAACAAACTCATCAACTTTGTTTTTACCTACAGGAACTAGCTCTACTTTTTTAGTAACTCTACCTTCTTTAATATATACAACAGGAGCGTCTGTATCATTGTCCATTCTGTCCCAATACAAATCATTAGCATAAAAAGCTAATAACTTACCATTTTGAAACACAATTCTTTTTGGGCCATCGCTATATTCTATCCAGTTATCAAAACTATCTTCTGTTAACTTACCGTTTTTCTTTTGCGTTATACACCATGGATTAGAATTTTCACCCCAATGTGTGTCTATAACTTTTCTAACAGTTTCTTGCGCTTCTTTGACTTCTTCAGTAACATAACTACCTTCAGAAGTTGTTCCGTCTAACACGTTGTACTCTGTAATTCCGTATTTTTTATTTTCAAAGGATTTGTTTTCTCTAAATTGTTCTACCGTATTAGGATCAATTGGTCCTTTTGGTTTACCAGCGTATTTTTCTATGATTTCGTTAGGATTGTTGTAAGAGAATATATCTTCTTTGTATTTTTCAGATAATTCTACAGCGTCTTTAATTTTATAAGAATCTTCGTTTAGCTTTATATTACTAGTAGCTATCCACTTAGTAGTTATTCTTTCGTATTTTCTTTTCTTATCAGCAGGAACGTCTAAATTATCAATGTAGTTAAACATGTTATCTACAGTTCCAGATACTAATCCTTCTTTAACTAAATCCGGACGATGTTTTGATATTAGGTTTTCGTATTCACCTCTATGTTTTTTAGAAAACTTGATATTGCTATACACACCTTCATTAGTCAACCTGTCTATGCTCTTCACGTCGTTTATAGAGGATTGCTTTTTGATATTAGTTAATTGCGTGCCATCTAAAACCTCATCCATAGTGGATTTCATCTTTTTACTAAACTGTATTTTAGCCTGAACTACCTTAGATTTAATATCTAGTTGGTCTAAAACATCTTTAACTGCTTTAACGTTTTGCATTGCGTCATCAGCGAAAAACATGTTATTATATCCTTCTGAAAACTTACCTAACATCCATTCCGCTTTAGCTTCACCAGTACTATTACCTAAACCAGTTATATTTTCTAAAGGTATATTTAAACCTTGAGATGCTAGAAATTGTTGTATTGGAACCGCTGCAGCCGGTGGTCTAGCCGTTAACACATAAGTATCTTTCGTACCAAATTTCTTAGCCCTATTCATAGCCGTGTTAAACATTGGTCCAACTTCTCCCCCTGTTACCACGTTAAATTCACTAAAATCAAACTCTCCACCCTGCGCTAGTATATCGGCTCCTTCTGTAGCAAATTGCTCTGCGTCTAATCTAACTTTTTTATAACCGCTAACAAAGTCGTTCATTTTAGTAGTAAGATCTGCTGGCATAGCGTCTTCCTGAGTTAAATTATCAGTTTTAACCTCCATGAATCTTTCACCAAACATTTCTTTAAACCCGTCTTTATTACCCTGAACAGCTTCATGATTTTTAGTAACGATCTTATCTGTTAAAGATCTTTCTTCTCTAGCTTTATTACGTTCTAAGGCTGTTTCTAAGGAGGTTTCTACAAAAACCATACTTACATCATATCCTTTAGCCTTAAACTCGTTTACAAGCCCTGTCATAGCGTTTATCGATCCGCCAGTACCATCAACGACAACGCCTTCTGCGTTACCTTGGTATTTCATCATTTTACCTTTAGATATCTGTCTTGACTGATATTGTAGTTTGCCTAATTCGCTTAACTGCTCTTTAGTAAGATCGTTCATGTTAGCTGGTAATCCAGAGTTCTTCTTCAGCCACTCTAAAGATATGTCAGAATTAACCACTTTAAATCCTTGATCTTCTAATCCTAACTTACTAACTACATTAGATTTTCCACTACCAGCACCACCTGCTAAAAATATAACTTTTCTACCAGGCTGTGGTGTGCCGTCCTCGTTAGGTATTGTAGCTCTAACTCCAGACTTAGTAGTTGCTAATGTGTCGTCAAAATCCCAAGCACTCATACCTATTGATGGCGTGTTTATATTTATTACTCTAGAGTTGTTTATTGCCTTACTTTTTTGGATCTCACCCTTTACTTCTTTAGACATTTTAAGGTTTTGAGCTCCCCTACTATTTATTAGATTTTCTAAACTAGCTACGTTACCAATGCTATGATTAGATTTTAAGTTATCTAGAGTTGACTTAGGTATTAGGGGTATCGCTCTCCAAGCTATAGATTTTACATCTCTTTTTATCTGCCACTTAGCTCCGCTTTCACCGTTTTTATAAACACTATTGTTTGGTGTTTTTCCAGCGGCTACATCGGCCTCCGTAGCAACACTTGTTTTAGTATTAGACGATATTCTTAAGGTAATAGTTGCGTCACCTTCAAGTTTTGGTACACCAAAGACGTTTGTAGCGTCATTAAAACCACCCATATAAAACAATCCCCTACCCATCATTTGGATGTAGTTTACTGGATAACCTTTTTTCTTGTTATATATTTCAGAAACAACGTCTAAAGATATATCCATTTCAGCAGACATAGCCGTAATGTACGACATCTCAACACCGTCTACTGTTATAAATTCATTTTTCAATATATTGTAATACTCCGTTGGTATTTCAGTAAGATTTGTCCAATTAAACCCTTCTAACTTTAACCTTGCTTTTGCGATTTCTATACCCGGCTGTACCTCGTCCCCTAATTTTAATATGTCTTCGTTAAAAGTGTAATTTTTCTTAATTGTAAAACCATTATTAGGATCTGCAAAAGTAACACTACTATATTGTGCGTTACTCATTTTGGCCTCTATGTTAAATTCAGTGCCATATATTTTAACTATTAAGTCTGGCTTACCACCTTTCTCCGTTGGTTTTCTTAAAACAACCTCAACAACATCAGTCCCGAATTTTTTCTCTAAAGCGATAGCTTGGTTTATTAAATGTTGCTCATACTGAGTACCTCTATCTCCAGCTTTTATTAAGTCTTTAAATGCTTGTTGAATAAACTTGATGTCACTTACGTCATCTATTAATCCCTCTTTATATAGATCGTTATATATAAAACTAGCTGCTTTTGGATTTACGTTCTTGTATTTTGGCAAAAGTTTCCCGTCCTTAAACACCCCATCTATACCCACTCCTTTAACTTGTGCTTGTAAAAACACAGCGTCTGCTAAGATTTCTTTTGAAAATTTAAGTTGGTCGTTATAATTACCTCTAACTTCGTTTTTTTGTTTGTTCAAAGAATTACCAAAATCACGTAATTTAGCACTCACAATAGCATCCGTATCTTCAGAATTCTCTATAATCTCATCATTGATAATATCAGACGTCGTTCCTTCAGCTATAAGTATTGCTAACTTTTTTTGTCTATCTTTTATTTTGTTATAATGTGATTGAGGTGCTAATGGTTTACCGTCTTTACCTAAACTAGTTTCATCTGTAAAAAATTTAGTAAATATAGCTTTGTTGGTTTCTATTTTAAATACACCTTTTCTGTAATTACTATCTTTTTTAAGTGTAGGTTTATCTGTTTTTTTAGTTTTTCTATCTTCTTTACCTATTTCAGTAAGTTCAAATAAGGTTTTGTAATTATTTTTAATAGTAGTAACATCTAACCCTCTAACTATATTCTCATAGTTCAGGGCCATAAAAGCTTTGAATTCTTCACTGACCTTTACTTTTCCTTTTGTAAAACTAATATCACCCATTTGAGTGACTATAGCCTTACGTATTTCTCCTTCGACTAGTTTTCTTAATTTAACATCTAAATCTTTAGGATTTTTTCGTATTATAGATTCTATTTTATTTTTTAAATCTATAGAGGTTGCAATACCGTACACATTAGATAAACTTATTAACTCTCTAGCTTTTTGTTCTTTAGTAAGCTTTGGAGTAGTAAACTGTTTTCCTAATTCTTTTTCCATTTTCGCAAGAACACCCTCTTGTTCCATTGATTGAATTATATTTCCAAATCTTGGATCGTCTTTGTAAAACTCAATTAATCTAGCATCAAAAAGTGACATTTTCGTACCAGGTACAAAGGCATTTAAATATCCCATTATACTTTCGTTTCTGGTTTCATCATACTTCAGTAACGTACCTACTAATCCTCTTTTATCATCTAACATAAAGTTGTTTACTATGTCCTCTCTATCAGCGGGCGTAATATTTTTTAACTCAGGCAACCTTCTATCTATCTCGTTTCGCAAAGTGTAAGCGGCCATCATAGCTGCGTCAGCCTTTACTTTAGGATCTGTAGACATTAAATCAGATTTCATCTCTTCAACTTCCTGATAAACTCTAGAAAACTGTATTAAACCACTATCATCTCTAGCTGATTTAAAGCTACCATCTTTATTTTGTTCATAACCAAGTTCTCGCATGCTTTTAGCATAACCATCACTACCCTGCTTCATTCTACCGGTGATTTTAGCTCCTTTTTTGAACGTTGCTTTCATACCAGCGCTCACCTTACCACTCTCCATAGCTTTGTTATAATCTCTAATAAAGTTCATAACGTCTCGAGCTGTATTAAACTCAACTCTCATTCCAACAGCAGAAAAAGCTCTTCTAATCATGTCTCCTACTTTTGTAAATACAGTTTCGTTAAAAGTAATCTCACCTTTAGCAATGGCATCAGAAAACAAAGTTAAAGTTTCTTCAGCAGAAACAAAAGCGCCTTGTTGTTGTTGGTATCCAATTAAACTTTTTCTTAAATCACTGTTTTGTATCTGCTTAGGATTTAAATCCATTAAATAACCTTCTAACGCGTTACCAATAGCTAACTGTGTATGTGGGTGATCTTTAAATGTTTTTTTCAAAAATCTATGTAGTAGTTCGTGTAGAGAAACATTACTAGCACCAAGTTTTATAGCGGCGTCTTTATTTATTACAATAAAACTTTTGCCATCTACATTTTCACCATGAAACCCATGTACAAGAGAGAAATCCTCTGATTTAGCTAATTGATCTACTTCCATTTGTATAAGATCGACTCCTTTACCTCTTTGATCAAACTCCATCCCTTCCTTAACAATACCTCTTTCAATTAAATCAGTTTTACCAAGAGTTTGATTCGTCTGTATATCTATATATGTTATTTTTCCAGTCTCTGCATTAACTACTCTTTGAATCCCCTTCTCCTTATACCGAATCTCCATTTCATTTTCCTTAAAAAAAGCTTTAGTATCTTGGCTGTTATCCATTTCTAACACAGACGTAAATGGATCAATTTTCTCAAGGAACTTCTTTATATTATCTAATCCTTTTTGGTATTTAGGAGTTGTTTTGTTTTTGTTTATTTTTTCTATTGTAGGTTGCAGTATTTTCCTTTTCTTAGCGTTAATGCTATTTATTTTGATTTTAATAGCAGTTATTTTATCAAGAATAGTTTGCCTTTGTTCTCCAGACTGATCAGTTCCTCCAAGTTCTTTTTCAACTTCTTTTTGCTCTTCCTTTAACTTTTCAACTTCGGTATTCATCTCTTCAACCTCTTTAACTTTTTCAGTTCCAAGATCGTTTGTGGCTTCTATTTCTAACGCTGTAGCTTGGTCATTAACTTCTATTTCTAAATTTGTAGATTTAACTTCTATATTAGAATTACCAGTAGATTTTAATATATTCTCTATAGAACCAAAAGCACCAGCGTCGTTATTTATAGTTATTTCAAATCCTTCAGGTAAGACACCACCGTTTTCTTTTAAGGTCTGTCTAATATAAGTGGTCATATTTTCCTCACTAGAAAAAGCAATTCCGTCAGCTTGATAAGAAGGGTCTTTAATGCCCTTGGCTTTTTTATACATTTTACCACCACCCATAAAAGCAACTTGAAATATAGCCGTCTGTACAATAACAGGCTTGTAAAAAGTTTCCCAGTCCATACCCTCGTTGAGGTCGTTACCATCAATCCAATTATGAATAGGTTGTGCTAATATTTCTTCAAAAACCTCAGGAATCATACCGTTATATCCACCCGCTTTTTTTATTGTAGCAAATACGTCTTGTGTTGCTGGGTTGAATCCTATCTTTTTTAGATACTTACCTAGCACTACTTGTCCAAATAAACCAGGATTATCTTTAAACATTTTACCAATTAACGGTAGCGCCTCTCCACATCTCTCCGTTATGAAATCAGTATAAGTAGATCCAAGTGACTTAAAAAAAGTATTAATAGGATCAGCGTCTTCTTTAAATGTCTTTGTTTTTGCGTCATAATAACCAAGGTTCTTAATGTCAACAACTAATTCTTCCCCAACGTTTGATATTGAAAATGCCATTTCTGGTGTCATTCTCATTTGATAATCTGAATATATTCTACCACTACCACCAGTGACTGTCTGACCTAAAGAGCTCCACATGGTTTCCCAAACCTTAATAGCTTTTTCGCTAACTACCATTGAACCATACTTAAATTGACTGTAACCAGCAGCTGCTCTTTGTGCTTTCGTATAGCCTTTTAGGGTGTTGTTTGTAACCTGTAACGACTTTTGAACTCTATTGACACCAATAACTACCTTAGATGTTGTTCCAACAGCTCTACCAATACCTCTGGTTAATATCATTTCAGCCATAAACTTCAAGGTGTCTATAGTTCCAGCTCCAACAGTATATCCAGTAGATTTATTCTGTAAGCTTTGGTCTATTTGCATTTTACCTTGGTACATCATTAGTATAGACTCTTGTGTAGAACTTAGTTCTTTACCTTCGTCGCGCATGCTAATTATATCCCTAATTTCACTTTGTCTATAGCCATCTATTATACTACCAGCTATAGGTATCCAATACTCAGCTCTTTGACTAGTTAGTCCTTCCCAAAAGTTTACAACACCCCATTTACTAAAGTTTTCTGGTTTATCTATAATATCTTCAGCTATTCTAAGTAAATCTTTTTCATCGCCAGTTAAATCTTCTTTGGCTCCTAAGTTTTTTATAACTTCTTCGGCGTTTGATATTATAGCGTTTGTACTAAGACCCTTATTACCAAAGTTAATTTGTTTACCAATACGATGATAAAACTCTTGTCTATGGTTTTCTATTTCTGACTCTGACAAATCGTCTGGTAGTGTAAGTTTGTAATCGTTCCAAACCTTAGCTATCATGTATTTTTTAGTTTTGTAAGAGGTTCCAGCTCTATGAAACTCCATATCATAAAGCATGTCTCCAAGCTTTTGAAATACACCATCGTCTATTACGTTGTCATAGTGATCTGATAACTCACCTATTTTATCGTAATAACGCTCACTAACACCTACTATACCTTTTTCTTTATCTCCTTCCCAATATAATTTCCAAGCTTCTTGGTATTTTAAATTTAAATCTTTGTTTTTTATATCTATAAGATCTTTTTGTCTAGCTTCTATCTCGTCTAATTTAGGTTTGTGTTTTTCTGCTATAGCAACTAACTCGCTTTGGTAGATAGCGTTAACTTTTTCATTGGCTCTTTTATTAGCTTCGTCCTCTATTGTATGCCCAAGATGTATAATTCCTTCAAATGTACCATTTTCAATTTGTTCATTAATCTCATTGTAGATTTGGTCGAAAATAGATTGAAAAATACCCTGAGCCTCCTCAGACATTGGTATACCTTGCTCCTGATTACCCCATTTAACTTCTAAAAGCTTATAATCAGCATTTATTAAGTCTATATCATCTCCAAACTCAGTATTTATTATAGATTGTATCTCAACTTCACTCTCCGCAATAATATTTTCAAGCTCTTCCTCATAGTTAGCGCTCCATTTAGCCAACTCCTTATCAGCATAACCTTGCATTTTCGCGGTTACATTTGCTATAGCTTGCGCGTTTTTTGAGTTTATATATTTCACAGACTCTGTAGCAGTAACCATTTCGCCACCAGTAAGAATAACATTATCGGATGTTGTTAGGATATCTCCATCCACACCGCCTCGTATCTTTAGTCTAAGTGCTTTATCTTGTTCTGAAGTAAGAGCTATTTGTTCGTTTTCAGAAAGAATAATATTTTCCCCTAAGATAGCAGTCTCTACTTCTTCGTCAGTTCTAGCAATAGTTCTTAGTCCTCCACCTATAATATTAGTAAAAATTCTATCAGCCACATCAGATCTTTGATGTGCTAAACGTAACATTTCGTAAGCCTCTCTAATTTCAGCCTGAGACATGTCCTGGCCGGTTCCGTCTGTGAACTTGTACTTTACTGTGCCTCCGTAATTAAAAGACCCTGGGTAGTCGTTGTAAGAAGTGTATTTAACTATATTACCTATTTTTGTTCCTTCTTCATAAAATGTACTTCCATCAGTATTTTGTAACCCGTGATTTTTATGATAATATTTTGTGGGTGTAATTCTTTGAATAAAAGATTGATAACTTTCTTTATCATTAGATAAGTCAAGAAAGAAATCAGATTGGCCCATGTATTTTTCAGCAATCTCTACATAAGCATTAACAATATCTTCTCGTCCCCATTCTTCATTGTATTTTTTACCATATACAAATTCAGCATATTCTTCATATTGCTTCTCTGCGGTTAAATTCCCGGTTTTACCTAAAGGTATTTCAATCTCATCTACCTGAACTCCGTTTTCATCAATTTTTTGAATCTGTAAATAATCTCCAAGATTTAAATATCTTCCACTACTAAACGTGAACGTATGTCCATTGATAACTTTTCCCCCATGTATTGCCGTTAAGTTCTCTTCCATGTGACCCTCGAGGTCCCAGAACAAACCAGCCTCACCTGTTACAGCTGTAGTAGCTTTGACTCCAAAAAAGGATTCTTGCACCTCTGAAGCCTTGCCATCTGGTCCTAACAAAAGATTATTAAACTCCTCAAATGATAAAACGTTTTCTTTGAAATTCTTTTCCTCTTCTTTTGCTTTTAATTTTTTATCTTCTTCTAATTCCTTGTCTGTTGGTATAATTCCCTTAGCTATCTTCTCTTGCTTTTTTGTTTCTAATACTTCTTTTTCTTTAGACACTACGATCGCATCGTCTGCTGCCGTCCCAACTTCTGTTATTATGGGTTTGTCGACAATATCTTTTCTATAATTTATTCCACTTTCAATTATAGATGTCTTCGAAGTCTCCGTACCGTCATGCACACTACTATCGTGGTTCTCACCATATTGTATTTGATGTGGAGGATTGTCGGGGTCGTTATGTCTTAAAGGTGATGAAAATTTATATTTACTCATATTAAATTTAATATTTTATTGAATCGAACCTGGTTGTCTATACGTGTTTAAAACTCCTTCATAGAATTCAACAAAATCTTCTTCAATATTTCCGTCTTCTTCTATCATGGATGCTACTAACAATTTTTTCATTCTCTCATAGTCTTTGTGGTCTTGTGGGTATTTTTCTTGGAAAGCCACCCATTGTTGTTGGAAATCGCTGTCAGGAGGAAATTTTTCAGGATTATCAAGGTACCAATCGTAAAACGTCACGTCTACTTCTTTCGTGCCATCTCTCCAATTAGGCGCTTCGCTCCCTTGGCCACCATAAACTTTTCCATTCATATCTGTTCTTATTTGGTATTTTTGATCAATCATTGCTGACAACTTAACCTTTTCTGGAGATATTAAAACTTCACCTTTCCTATCTACTACTCCAAACTCAAAAAGCTTCTTCATTTTGTTTAAAGAAGCGCCTCTTTTAGATACGAACTTATCCTCATCACCTAGTGTGGACGCGGAGAAATCAGTAACTATATCTGCAACCGCTAATCCATCTGTTGTTTTTGTTGCGTTTTTTGCCATTGCTAGCACCTCAGACACCGTTATATATTTCGTTCCGTCTTCGTTTAACATTTTAAATCTACCATCTTCGGGATCTAATACCGTACTTATATTTAATTTTGTTTCTAAAGGATTACCATATTCATCAACCTCTGTGTTAGACTTGATAATTATAGAGTTTTCAAAAACGTTGTCCCCAAGACTATATAGATAGCTAGCTATAAGAGAGTTCTCTCCACCAGAAAACTTTACATTAGGATCGCTTACTATTTGCATCAACTCATCATAATCATTTAAATCTGAGTTTATTCCTTCTAAAAGTCTGGTTGGGTCTTCTCCGTTTCCAACCATTTCATAAGTCGTGTTTTTTATATAGTTTTTGTACGGACTAAGAGTTTCGCTTTTAAGACTTTTTTTAAGAAGATCATAATTAGATTGGGCATTTTTTGCTCTTTTCTTTTCTTTTTCTATTAAAGCAGTTGTTATAGAAGCTAATCCTTGTATATACCCAGAGTAGTCTGTTTTAATAGGAGCATATCTTTGCCCCGCCGCTTTTATTATTGTTTGATTTGCTGCCATGTTATATTATTTATTTTATCGTCCCAATTGCTGCTGCGGCTATCTGTCCAACTCCACCAGCAATCTGTCCATACATTTGTTGTCTTTGTGCTATAGCTCCTTGTGCTCCAGCTACTTTTTGTCCACTAACACCTATTAATGTATTCATTTTATCTAGTTCAAATTGTCTAGCGCCCTCCATGTTAGCTAATTGTATTTGCCTATCTTGTGCGTTTAATCTAGATTGCTCTTGCATTTGTAATTTTCTGTTTTGCTGCAATTGCTGCCCTATAGTCAGCTGAGTTTGTCTAGCTTGATCTGCGGCTTGATTACTAAGTGATTGGGCTAAACCAGCTACGCCAGAAGATCCAGCCACTCCTCTCATACTTTGCATTATATTAGCTTGCTGTTGTTGGAATTGTTCTCTAGCGTA
>Ga0208919_1000209_pt1 | contig 43182 bp, 42 predicted proteins | sample 4_EtaG_FD_184076 | JGI IMG/M metagenome (GOLD analysis project Ga0208919, IMG submission 184076) | Marine viral communities from the Subarctic Pacific Ocean - 4_ETSP_OMZ_AT15127 metaG (SPAdes) (version 3) | ecosystem: Environmental > Aquatic > Marine > Oceanic | place: Pacific Ocean | collected... | reverse complement strand
CTTTTTTATAAAATCTTGAACCATTGGAACTACGTGTTTCTTTACAAACTCACCAGCCTTTGGGTCATCATCACTCATATGAGGTGTTCCAATAACCATACTATCATCGGTTTCGGTTACGTATTGATCTTTGTGAACTTTTGATGAATAACCTACTTCATTATCACCTAAATACAGATTACCGTGTGGGTCTTTACCAAAACTTTTGATTGTATCCATTCTTTTTTTAGATGAGACACTATCTGTCTTTTTTACTAAATCTTGTGTGTTTGGATTATGTTTTACAGCGATGTATCTATTTCCTGATTGTTTATTTTTTACTATTACATTTTCTAATTTAATCAACAAATTTACATAACTATCAAAATTTAATTCTTCTGATAAACTCTTTTGATATTTTTGTGCTGCTTTGTTACCTTTATTCTTTGCTACCCACCTAACTGCACTTTGTTTAGACACCATCTTTTTTCTACCACGTGGATTTGGATTCTTTACAGTATCGGGCATTTTAGTCTTTTGTGGTTCTTTCTTTTTCTTTGCTTCCTTTTTCTTTTTAAATGCACGTATCGCACCAAATCCCAATCCTGCAGCCATCGTCCCAACATTACCTAATATCTTTGTGTAGGGTGCCGTCAAACCTGTAGTAGCACCGACAGCAGTAAGAACTAAAAACTTTGTTCCCATCTCACCACCAAACATATCAGCAAGTGAATAATCTCCACCCGAAGCGGCTGATGCTACTGCTGATAAATCTAAGTCATATTCAGGATCACCTATAAATGTCATCTTAGTCCAAGCATAAGTAACAGCGGATGCTGCACCTAAACCCATAACCTTTTTTAGTTTTGGATTTTTTTGTAAGAAGTTATCCAACTTCTTCAATGCTTTTTCTTTCTTCTGTCCAAACTTTGTACCTGCTAACTTCTTAGCGATTTTATTAGGAACTACATTTAGAATTTTTTGATATACTTGGAAACCTCTTTTAGCACTATCTAATACTTTGTCTACACTAAAATCATTTAGTTTAGCAACAACAAAAGTATTTTTGTTGTTCATAGTTTGTTTTATTTTACTGAAAGGTTGCTTTGCTTTTTTACTAAAATCTTTTAGAAAGTTATCAAATCTTACACCCTCTTCTATCGTCATAGTTTCAAACAAGATAGATTCGGATAGTTTTTTTCTATCCGTATTTTGTTGACTACCATCTGCACCTGCTGCTACAGGAGCTAATACTGATACACCCGTTACTTCTGTATCTGATTTCAATCCCATCCATTTTACAACTTCAAAACCTATGTTTTGTAAAACTCTATTATTGATGTGATTTTTATAACGAGCTATTGATTTACGTGGTGATAATGTAGTACCATGTGCAACTGCGGAAACAATTCTTGTCTTCAACAAAGGATCGTATGCAGGGTCTTGTGCTTTATTACTAACTATATAATCTATAACCTCTGCACCTAAATCACCCAACCAATCTTTACTAACATCCATATAGTCAGCAAAGTTTGCGTAAAACGATACAGGTCCATCATCCACGTGTGCGATTGTAGATACGTTACTTTCTGATAAAAACTTTTCTATGATTTCATTCATAGATTTAAATCTTGTAGTCAATAACTTATACATTGTATTGTCTGAATATCCAAACAATTTTTTGAATAATTTTTTTCTATTAGGTTCTGATATTTTATTACTACCCAATACTTTTCTCATCACAGTACCACTAACATCCTCACCTGCTAACTTTACTGAAACATGAGGTGCTATCATCACATAACCATTTTCTAAAAACCCATTCATGTCTCCACCTTTTTTATAAGGTTGAAAGTATTTACCACCTGATAGTCTACTTGCATCTTTCTTACCAAGTGCGAATACTGCAGCAGTTTCATTTTCATCAAAGTATTTGAAAACTTCTACAGGTTTATATGGTTGTTTTGATTTGAATATATTTTTAGCAGGTACACCCATCTTTACCATATGTGCTTTTTTCTCTCTGAAGTTTAGTGGGTGACGTGGTGGTTTCTTGATATCGGATGTGACGATATAGACATCATCAAATTGTCTTTTCAATCTATCGAAGACTGCTTTGTGATGAGGACCGAATGGTTGGAAACGGCCAGGATATATTGCTATTGTTTTTTTGATTTCTTTTTGCTCAGTTACAGGCTCATAACCTTTTTTCTTTTTATCTTTTTCTTTTTGATGTCCACCTTTTTCTTTATCATCATCATCCCAATCATAGGTATCGGGCTCAGCTATGTTACCCATAGAGTCAGCACCCATAGAGTATTGGTGATGTTTGACGAAATCTTTATCGATATCTTTTTTTGATGTTGATTTTACTTTTTTGAATTTATCTGTAACTTTCGTAGGCAAAGATTCTTCAATTTCATCCTCTGAATATACGGACCTTTGGCCATACTTGTCAAGCTTTTTTTTCGCTTTTTTTATCTTTTTTTGACTTGGGGATGGTAGTGTTCCTGCGGGAGCTCCGAACTCTTCTTCAAGAAAAGGTGATATTAACCATTTGGTAAGTTTGTTCACGACTTACCACTTTCTACAAGACCAATATCTCGCTTTATGTCTTGGTCCTGGATTATCACAATTATGACGTGCCCTAAAGTTTCTACGAGCTGCTGGATTCGATTTCCTTATTCTCATAGTTCCACCTTTAGCACCACCACCTTGACCAAAATTAACTTTAACTACGTTCCCTTTTGGATTCTTTACATATACTTTGAACTTTTTAGTATCACCCTGCATAATCTTACCGAGCTTTACTTTTCTTCCTTGATACTCAGCTTCTGACATTGGTTGTTCGTCTTCAGGAAATTCAAAGGTATATCCACAACTCTCACCCATTTCGTTTTCCCAATAGATGTGAGTTTCTCTGTTACTTGATTCTAAAAATACATCCATGTCTAACCCTTTACTTTTCTCCAACCACCACCTGCAGCTTTGTATTGTTTTGCAGCCCAAGCGTTTGCATAAGCTGATGGATAAACATCAAACTTCTTTTTAGCTTGTGACTTATAGTAAGCCCACTTAGCGGGTTTTGTTGGTACATTTTTTTCTAAAAATAATCCAAGTTTTTGTTCAGCTAGTTTTTTGTCCATAATAGACTCCCTCTTCTTTCTACCTTGACAATGTGCACGTTGACTAAATCCTTTTGGGTTGCTACAATCTATACTACGTTTGTACTTAGCACTCCATTTTTCATTAATTCTTTCTATTTTATAAATATCACTACACCCACACTTATGCTCTTTCACAAATGAAATTTCATTTTTAGCTTTAGTCTTTTTCTTCATTTTATTTATGTAGGCTCTATACACTGCAGCCTGAGATGTTTTACCCATCTCTCTTGCTCTCTGTTCCATGGCGACTGCTGCCTGTATCTTATGTGCGTGTGATTTACCACTACTTCTTATTTTACTAACAGACGCTTTAGCATCGGCTACAGTAGCAAACTTCAAACCTTTTATAGTACCCTTTGGGTTTTCATCCGTGTATAAATCCGAATGAGATTTAGAACCTCTATGTTGTCCTTTTTTTCTTGGTACTCTTGGTGCTTCTCTTATACTACGATTTAGTTTTCCGTGTATTCTTTTCATCTTTTTTCTTTGAGCTAAGCTTGTTGGTATCCAATTTTTTCCGAATGTAAAATTTTTATAATATTCATCCATATTATGATTCTGTAATCGGACCTCCACTAACCCATGCTTGACAAGCTCTCGCAGCCGCACACTTAAATTTCAAGAATCGACAATATCCAATCTCACCAACTTTTATAATTGGTTCTACAGGCGCTTCATCACCAATACCTTTTTTGATACAATCTCTCATTTTATCTGAAATGTTGAATGCTGCACAATTACCACATCTTTGTTTTAATATCGCAAAGATATCTTCTGTATTGTAGATATCCATCAGCTTATTCCAATAACTAATATTTGGTGATTCTTCGAGTTCTTCTTTAGATTTGAAATCACTGTCTTTTAAATTACCATAATCTAATTCAGTTACCTTTACAGCCAAATCATGTCTTGGGTCAGCCGGACCATAATTGTACTTCTTGAATGCTTTATTACGATTTTTTAGGTTTAAGTCAATGTTTTGTGTTGGTAAAGGACAACCTTTATCCTCTGCCTCACTTAACACATCCATTAGTTTTATCATATTATGATGCCTTTCCTGTTCCGCTTTTCTTTCCACTACGCTTTGTGTGTGTGGATACTCTTACGGGTTTCTTACCTTGTCCTGGTGCCTGTTTACCACCTCTACCTCTTTTGTTCTGTGCTGCTCTTTTTCTACGAGTTGAAGATTCTTTTTCTTTTTTACTCATCGAAGCTGCTTTAGAAGCAGGAACACATTTAGCATAACCTCTTTTTTTACCACTTGTTCCACAAGGTGGGTGTTTACCACTTTTATCTTTTTTACCGATATTCACCCACTTTTGTTTGAACCAATTTCTTAAATCTTCATTTACAGGATTACCACAATGAATGCAAAGATTATCTAATATAATTTTTGCTTGTTCTGAGGTGATGTTGAGTTTTTTACTCATATCTTTTTTTGCCATTATATTTTCCCATGCTACCTATGTAAATCTATCATCCTTGTCAACATAGCACCTGCTACCTTAGCTTTCATACGAGCTTTCTTGAATTCATTGAATTTCTTTTTAACTGAAGTATTAGAAGAACGTTTTATCATTCTTTCTAATTTTTCAAAATTTGCCGTAGACATTCCACCTGACATATCTTTCATCACTTTCATATGTGATGTAAACACATCGCTCATATCTACTGCCTCTTCTAAGTCAATAAAATCTTTTAACTTCATACTACTTCTTTAGAACGTTTACAGTGCCTGTTCCATTTACACGAGTTATTCCAATGTTATATTGTACTCCTGCTGTAAAGTCAGATGCTGATACAGGTGTTCCTTGTAGTGGATGTATCATACTATTAGATGCACTCACAACAACAAATCCCATAGCTCCTGCGTTTGAAGCTGTAAAATGGGTGTCTGTTCCTTTTACTTGAAATAGACCATTGAACTCTGCTTGTTGTTTTTGAACACCTGATTTGCTTCGATTTACAAAACTACCACTGCCCACGTTAGCCCCATATGTTGCCATTTAGTTTCTCCTATACTGATAATGCTCTTTTATACCAACCGAATATGAATCTCTCCTGTTCGGGTTTCTTATTCACTAAATCATAATAATGTTTTAGTCTATAACAACGAACTCTATCTAATTCGGGTGTGTGTTTATCTAACGCTGCTTTTGTGCCAGGTCCGAATCCACCATCTACTTCTAAGTCACCACCTTTACCATTGATTGCTCGTTGTAAAATCTTTACAGCAGTTCCTCTACCTTGATTCACACACATATCAAAAAAGATGTGTTTTAAATCTTCGGGTAAGTCATCTACTTTATTCTTATCCCAATAGTCTTTCTTGTAGATTTCTTTAGCACCCTCTTTCGTAAGGTTCTTGATATCTACATCGGGATAAAATCTTTTAGCAATTCCAAAATTAGTCTCACCACCTAAATCAGTTGGGTCGTGTACATATCCACCCTCGTGATGTAAAGTAACTTCTATTATCTCATCAAATGTTGTAAGCATTTTATTTTCCTTTCTTTTTGAGGATTTGTTGCTTTTTAATCCACATTTTTGCAATAGGATTTCTAATAGGTTTTTTAACAAAAACATTTATATTCCTTTTCATAAGAGGTACAAATTTTCTCTTAGCTTCCTCTTCACCCAAATAATCACTATTATCTACTATAACAAAATTACTTTTGAATAACGATTGAAATTTACCAATATTTCTTTGTACATCAGTCCAACTTTTTTTCAATAGTGCAGGTGGTAAAACTCTATCTCTTTCCTGATTTCTTTGTTGTGCTACATCAAGTGAAGTGTTGACAAAAACCATATAAGTATCATAACCATCTTCTTCAAGTCTTTTCTTTTCCATCGCTATCTTATTGAAGTCATGTCCTGTACCATCTATAACCATACCCAACTTACCTTTTTGGTATAAATCCATTCTAGCTTTAGTAAGTGATTTAGCAAATCGTCTCAATCCACTACTACCAGGATCGTCAGACGTTAAATTTTTGAATACTTCCTCAGGCATCTTATCTAAATCTGTACCAAATCCGTATTTTTTCAATAAAAACTTCAACTCTTTATCAGAGTTTACCATTTTCATACCACTCATGCTGATATTGAATCTATCAGGTATACCAAAAAGTTGCTTTACAACATAAGTTTTACCACTACCCGGACCACCTGCCAAAAAGACAGCCTTGAATATGCCAGGATCGTTGATACCTTCAAATAATAAGTCTTTTAGTTTTATCATAATTTTGCCCTATATTCAGTAATAAATATAAGTTACTTGGAATTATCCGTTGAAAGAACTGTACTCCATTGACTCAGGATTCAATTTATTTAACCAATGATATAAATGTTCGAATCTTCTCTCTAAGTCTTGTGGTGTTGCTAATAATTCACCATTATCTTTCTTGAAAAGTTCGACATGACTATTGGATGGATAAGACTGAACATACTCTCTAAACCTTTTGTGGAGTATCTTCACACCATAAGCGTCAGGATTCCTAAATATGGGTGTGCCAGGATATGGTGTGAACAATAGACAAATCCACTTATCAGGTTTCAAGTCTAACACGAATTGTTTTGTTGCTTCTATAGATTTGTCTGTTTCGCCAGGTAAACCTGTGATGATATAAACCTTAGCTTTCATTCCATACTTCTGTATGAGTTGAACTGCTCTCTTGTGTATATTGGTTGTTGCTTTACCAGCCTTTTTGATTAGTGTCAGTATCTCATCGTCTGCTGATTCAAATCCTATACCAACCTCTCTACATCCTGCGTGTGCTAACATCTCACAATAATCATCGGTAAGGATGGCTGAACTTATCGAACACCTAAATTCAATATCTAAATCGTGTAACATCGGTGATAGTTTTTGAAACCTACGTTTGTTGATAATGATATTATCGTCTAAGAATCTAAAGTTTCTCACACCATACTTTTCTTTCATATGCACAATCTCTTCTACGACATTCTCAGCAGAACGAAATCTTGTAGCTTGTTGCATATTAGCACAAAAAGCACAAGCGAAAGGACATCCCCTACTTGACATAAGTGTCGCACCCATAACATTACTCTCATAGTTGTATCCACCCCATAAATCTGCACTAGCAGCTCTATGGTCGGGTAGAAGATGTCGTGCAGGATGTGGTATCTCATCAAGATTTTTTATTCTATCACCCCTATGTAGACCTGTAGGTTTTTCTGTACATATCTTTGTAATAATAGATTCAGCCTCATCTTGAACCACACAATCGAAGTGGTCGACACAATCTTCAGGTAACCAAGTTGCGTGAGGACCTCCAAGAACAGTATATGCTTTATCACCATATTTCTTTTTGATATTACGAGCCACTTCTTTCATATCATCTATTTGTGGTGTGACAGCTGTCAAACAATAGATGTCACCCTCAGGCGGATTATCGTATGTATTGTAGTCTTCCCTCAAATCCCACAACTCACATTCGAAACCATCCCTCTCTAAGATAGCCGCAAGATATAGAATACCAAGTGGTGCATATGCAAATTGTTTTGCATCCATTTTAGCATCGGGGTTTACTATGATTACTTTTTCCATTAATTTTCTCTCCACATATCAGTAGTTACACAATGAAATGAACCACCAAGTGTCCTTGCATGACGTAATCTCATCGGAATAGACATGATACCATGTTTAGATAATTGTTCTACTAACTTTTCTTGTTTACGATCTACAACCACTGTTCTCTCATCTAAGGATAATAGATTCAATCCAACCCAAGTTGATGCATGATTGTAATCATCATAATATCCAATATCTTTGCATGGTGGACACCATATCTTATCCCACGACTTTAGAAACTCAGGCATATTATCTTCATTTACTCTTTCAGGATTTAGTAAACACAATCCCTCACGTAATAATGCTATTGTTGAATCGATATGAATATACGAATAAACATCTCTTATTACGTGAACTTTATATTCACTACCTAAAAAGTTTTGTAACCAAATAGCACCTAATTCATTTCCTGTATTCGATAATAAATATAAAATATCATTATTTGCCCTCAATATATTTGCTGCATCAAAAATAGGTTCTAAATTATTTAATGTTAGTTTAGATAAATCATCACGTTGATAACTTTCATCTTTCAACATTGGTTTTGGAGCCGATACCCATCTTGCTCCGTTTTTCATTTCCTCTATAAACATTTCACGAAAACCATACGTTTCGTGTTGTCTTGCTCTAAGAGTCATTGGTGATTCAATTATAGTATCACCTATAACTGTAACACTATCTCTTGGGCAATAATTGTAATACCCATCAGTTTCCCAAAATGGATTAGAATAGTTTTTCTTGTTGTTCTGAGGTATTACTCTTTTTACTTTTATACCTAAATCTTCTAAAGTTTCTTGAAAGATGTATAAATCTTCTTGAGTCTCTTCCACAACAACCTTTGGGTAATAACCCCTTTTTATTTTTACATCATCAATATTAGCGTAATTAATACAATGTAAATCTTTTTCAAGTCTTGGATTATTTGCGTTTTCTGCAGTTCCAACTACAACCTCACGTAGTCGTTCCCACTCATTGTTACTTCTTATCATAAAATACTCGTTGTTTAGATAAATCAGTATAGTGTTCATGTGTGTGCGAATCTTCATTGACATCATCTATATGTTCAAACAATAGTAAACCACGTGCAGCATCCTCAGGAGTCATATACATATTCCACCCAACCATATCAAGTTCGTCGTCAATATAGGGTACATCTAAATGTCTACCATTATTAGATGCTCGTTTGAACCAATCATATTCTAACTTATCATCCATCAATATCGCACCACCTTTTCCGATTGGTAATCTTTTCTTCATTTGAAAAGACAAACAATGAAACATACCTTTTTCATACATATCTCTTGTAAACCTACCTGCACCATCAACTACATTGAATGGTTCTAATTGATAAGCACCTTTCCATTTTTTATCAATAAATTCAAAATCAAAGCCTGATTGTAATATCATCATCGGTACAGAACACCAAGTGTTTTTTGGTAATTGTATTTTTTTCTGTATGAAACTATCATCTTGTCTCATTATATACAAATGTTTTAGAGACAAATAAATTGCATTTGAACAACTGTCAACTGCGACTGCATATTTACTTCCTGCATATTCTGCTATCTTTTTTTCAAACTGTTCAACAACATTCATTGGGTCATCCCATTCATACCCAATTTCTTTTATTTGTTCTAACTCAGGCCTTAGTAATTCTTTTTTAGGAACTCCTAAAGGCCAAACTCTGTATTTATCCATTTTACTTCTCCATAAATAATCTTTATAATTTTTTTCTGCTGTAACATTCCATTTGTACTTTGGGTCGATATATGGTATATTTTTATAAGTTTGTGCAAACTGACTCCAAGTTGATTGTCCAAATTTAAATAAAAATGATGAATTTGCTAAACACATCAAGTCTATAACGTTTTTTCTACAATGTTTATGAAAGTCTTTTCTACCAAAAGCAGGAATCATTTCTGCTTCTCTCCTCATAACAGGAGAACTACTTACAATATTATCTGCATCCATCACATCATATCTTTCATAAAATTCTGATATGTATTCTACAGGAACATCACTACTAATATAAAATTTTTGTTGTGGATTTATCTTTAACATATTATCCATGACATCAAAATAAAAACTATTATTGATTCCAACATAACCCTCTTCATCAGCAAATATTTTTCCATTTGCTTTAGGTGCTTCCCAATCGATTGGTTCACCATTTCGTAAAAGATATTTATCATCAACATCTCTGAACACTCCATTTGAGTTCCTACGTAAATGTATACCAACAACTCCTTTCATTTTTCTTTCAATTAGCTTTTGAAAGTTTTTATTTTTGAACTCTATCAACTTCAAAGGTCTAAATTCTTCTCTCCAAATCTTAGGATACCACCAATTTGTAGTTGGTGGTGTCTTTGCAAATTTTTGCACCTCATCTACGTGATTGAATCCAAAATCACAATACCAATCATTATCTCTACTCAATTTCCAATCTTGATTTCTAAACATCCAATCAATCATATCCGAAGTAATTGGTTTTGCACCTTTTATGAAAGTCGCGGGGTCATAAACATAATTCTTATCTCTCATATGTTTCTTTTCAATACCCTCTGTTATTGGTATATCTAAGTAAGAAAGTTCTGCCCAAAAGGGTTGTTCTACAAGAATTTTGAAAGCAAAATCATTTTCTTGTGAAATATGAAATGCTATTTCCCAATGTAATAAACGATTACATAAACCTGTATCTTCAGGTATTAGACATCCACCCCACGGTTCTGCCCACCTTAGATATCTATCCATATACGTTTACTCTTTCTCTTTTGAAATGCCCACCCTCATAAAAGTACGCACCTTTTCTAACATAGTTTGCTAAAAACGCTCTACGCCATCTATCAACACTTTTATTTTTATCTGAACCATGTATTATATTGGAATGTAAAAAAGTAACTTGTCCCGCTTTTGAATTCAAATAAATCTTTTCATACTTTTCTACCCACTCACCATCTACATAATTACCAGGAATTATACAAGGTTTTCCTCTTTCATTTCTCCAATCATCAGGATTTGTAAGTAGTCTATCTTCATCTATGTTGATTGGCAATGTCCATTCATTATGTGAACCAGAATAAACATACAACCCACCATTTTCTATGTCAGCATCATCAAATGCTACTGAAGTATTTATAATATCTCCAACATTTGTTTTTGTGTAAAAGGTATTTTGATGCACATCTCTACCTAACTCACCTGGTGGTTTGTAATACATCCAAGTAGATAAACCATCAATTTTATCACCCATCAACAATTCTACAATTTGAATTAGTTTAGTATGTTTGAACAGAGAATCAAATAGCTTTGATTGTTTACTTGGTTCATGAAATGGTCTTGCGTCTTCTCCTCTTTTATCTAAAAGTTTTTGTGCTTCATCTTGAAAAAGACTTATATCATCTTCACTCACTAAATCACAAACATAATAACCATTCTTGTTCCAAAAGTCTAAAATATTATCTTTTTGCATTTTTATACCACCTTATAGTTTTTTCCAATCCATCACGAAGACTTGTCTTAGCTTCCCAACCTAATTCATTTTTTATTTTATTCACATCCAATAAACGGATTGGTATCATAGTTGGTGCCCACCTATTGTAACTGATTTTATTGTTACTGTTTTCTAACTCTTGACAAAGTTTGACTATATCTATCACTTGTGTTCCAACACCACTACCAACATTCCATACAGAATATTTATCAACCTTTTTCATAATAGTTTTACAAGCGTCAACAAAATCATCTATATAAATAAAGTCTCTAACATCCTCACCATTTCCCCACACAACCAATGGATTATCACCATTGACAACTTTCATAATTGTAGCAGGTAAGACGTGTGCTCGTTCATCAAACTTGTCGCCTGGTCCGTAGATATTAGATGGTCTAATTACAATACACTCCATACCAAACTTAGAATATGTCTCACATAGTTTTTCTGTATATCGTTTCATCCAACCAACCGACTCATATTTCTCATAGATATCACCATAAGTAAACTCTTCTTCGTTGTTGGGTTTTGCACCTGTATAAGGATATACAACACTACTTGACATAAAGATAAACTTCTTTACTCCATTCCTACGACAAGCTTCTATCAGTCTTGCGTTCATAACAACGTTTGGTGTGATATGAGATAGTGGTGAGTTTTCCATAACTTTTGCACCCGAAGTTACTGCTGCACAATGAAAGACTATATCTATGTCTTTTGTAATATTATCACAAAACTTTTCATCAGTCAAATCACCATCCTTAGTTGATGTTGGTATTGTGTGGTAATCACTTGAGAGTTTTTTATACAAGTTAGAACCAATCAAACCTGTTGCGCCTGTAACAAGTATCCTCACACGTCGTCTCCTATTTGGTCAGCGATACATAATCTGTTTACATCAGTTCCTCTATTCAAGTCTTGATATTCATCCCCACCAAATGCAAATGAAACACAATCTGTAGGTTTCAAGTTATGTAACTTACAATACTCTTCTTGTCTCTTTCTAAACTTGTTGAAAGTGTAATCAGGTTCAAATGCTTCTAACAATCTCTTTCCGATGTAAGTAGAGACATGATTGACTTGTTCCCACTCATTCATAATATCAATATTATCATCGGCAAAATTTTTGGTATATCTAATTCCTGCTCTAAGTCTATTTGCATTATAAAATGTTTTACTCAATGAAAATGTTACTTCTTCAATACAAGGATACTTAGATAAATCAAAATCAATTCCACTTGTTATTCCATAGTATGCACAATCAATCAAAACAGGAACATTTAGCATCACACATTCGCTCAATATTTTTTTCATCTGAGGATGTTCTGTACAATAATCTGAAAAAGGTAGACTTATAACTACAGCATCATCATTATTTATCCTATCATCTCCTATATAACACCATCTATGAAATTTTTTCCAATTAGCTTTGTGATAAAAAAACTCACCCCTAAAACAACGAAATCTTTTATCGTGGTATTTCATCCAAAAAGTATCAAACGCTTGTGATGTTCCTGCGGTAAAAGTTTTATGTTTGAACTCGTCTAAGCCTGAGAGTTGATTCATACTTGATGATTTGATATGATTATCAAATAGAGATACGAAATCGTGTTTATCATCTCTTGTCAATACATGAGAGATATCAAAGACTTCATTGTATAACTCTATAACCTCTAAGTCGGGTATCGCTCTACCCCCTCTAAATTTATCTACGTTCATTTATGTCCTGTTAGTTGTAACGTGTATCTAAAATCTTTTCCTATGTTTGCAGCTGAATGTTCTACATCTCCTACCCACCATGCATAATAACCTGCTTTATAATTCATGAAACATTTACCATCCAATTCAAAATAATGACCTGGTTTCCAATCCTCTAAAAACAACAACACCCTTTCTATTTCGTGTAGTTTACAACCAAACATTTTAGAATATTGTACATACGCATCTCTATGTGGTGGTAGTATAACACCTGTTTCCATTCTGTAATAATTAACACCAACGTCTTTCCAACCAAAATCTTTTTCTAACCACTCTACTATCTTTGATGTCCAAGATGGTTGCCCTTCACCATGTTTACACATTGTACCTGTAAATAACTCTACAGGTTGTGTGTAACCTTGTTCTCTCCACATTTCTAAATCTTTTGGATTATTGAAAGGTTCTTTCCTATATGATAAGTATTTATATTCATCATCCCAAAACGGATTTATTTTTCCTATTTTATTCATCATACAACCTCATGTGTGTATATTCATCCGTATCATAGATACTTCTATGTGGCGGGTCGTTCTTATCATATTCACTTGAACTTACATAGTAAAATATTCGTAATGCAGTTCTTACTTGATTCTTAGGTGCTGATACTTGTCTGACAGAATGATAAGGCCATTGTGGTTTATTTTCAAACATAACAAATCTATTAAACATTGGCGCTACTTCATCAATAAGTTCACCCTCTCTATTCCAATAGTATTGTTGGTGTCCACCCCAAGAATCTTTCCAATTAGGATTCAAAAATAAAAAACACGTAAGTTTTCTATGTAATCGTAATCTATCATTCCAATTAAAATCATAGTGTATTTTCAAGTCAGAACCTTTTCTAAATCTACTAAAACCTGCTCCGACTAAGTGTGGGTCAGGCATCAAACCTACAATACCTGTAAGTTGTTCTAACTCATAAATAAACTCACCACTGTGGAATAAGTCGTACGTTACACGATGAGCAGTCTTTGTATAGAACAAATCATTATATTCTTCCATTTCCGAACCTGCTCTACTAAATAATGTCCAACCACCTCTTGGTGCATTCAAACACTCATCATGTAATTCTAAACAAGTTTTTTCATCTAAAAAATTATCTACATATATGAATGGAACGGGCGAATCATCCCATTGTCTTTTTTTATAAATCAACTATTGTAACCTCATAACTTTTATTTTTTCTACCCCACCACAATATCTCTTTAGCCCAAGTTGTAACATCGTCAAAATTTTTGTGACTAAACATATATTCATGTCCACCATTTTTTAATTGTTTTCCTGATAATACTTGTTCAAGGTTGTAATCAAATTTTTTTGTAAATGGATATGTTATATCAGGAGATGAAACTTTATATATTTGAAACTCAATAATATTATTCAACACATTTGTATCAACTTTATAATTGTTAGAGATAAACTCTTTTAGGTTATCATAAAAACTTTTTTTATTTTCTAATAGATTTATTGCTGTTGCTTCTTGGAACTCCCAATGTATATTATAAGTTTTGTCTTCAACCTTTCTACCCCAACACTGCTCTTTCTTCAATATTTTTTGTAAAGACTTTTTTGTAATCTTATATTCGTCATTGAGAAAAGAATCATTAGTTTTTATATAGTTGTAATACCTATCATAAAAATCAGATTTTTTTATATCATAAATTTTATTCAGTAAATTAGCGACTATATTTGTTGTACCTAAATACTCACAAAATGAGATGTACCATTTAAATAAACTAGCTTCTATATAGTCATCGATTGACATCGATTCACTTCCGACAACCATCATCTCTTTCTCATCTATCAAATCTTCAGCGTTTTCATGATGAAAGAATGCAGGTGTTGTTTCTACAATTTTTATACCATACTCTTTGATATATGACTCATCAAAAAATGGTGTGTTTGGTAAAGCTGTCATTGCGTTTATATTTACGTAATCTGTAAAACCCATATCTAATATTTTGTAAATACCATCCTTGAAACTTTGAGTTGATTCTTTTGGTAGTCCTAAAATTAGTTCGATATAACTCTTGAGATTTTTATCTTTGTACAAATTTATGAAGTCTTGTAATTTATTATTATCAACATTTTTTCTTTTGATTGCTTTCAAAGCATCAACATTCATTGATTGTAAGGCTATAGTTATACCTTTCAACAAATTTGCATCAGTTAGTTTTTGTGCTAAATCTACTACCTTATCTGCTTTTGACTTTGCCCAATCAACCATCATATTTGCAGGATAGCCTGTATCCATTTTTAGTTGACTCATATAATCAACTATCTCACCATGATTTTTCAGTAAACCAAAATTAGAATCTGCATTGTAAAAGAAATCTATTTTATTTTTTGATAACCAATCTAATTCACGAAAAACTTTTTCATTAGACTGCCTACTCATCTTCTGAAAATATAAGTCTCCAATCTCACAAAATGTACATTGGTAAGGACAACCTCTTGTGCTTTCTATAACACCCTCAAATGTATCTTCACTTTCCATAACCAACTTATCAAACAAACCATCAAGATATGGACTTGGCATCGTATCAATATCTTTTATCCTATCTCTATCTTTTGTTATAAAGTTTTTACTTGACAATCCACTTATTTCTTCGTAACTTCTACCATGTAAATAACTTGAAAGGATATGCTCAAATGTAATCTCACCCTCGCCAATCACAATCAAATCTATATAGTCGTGTTGTTTCAGATATGCTTTTACATTCTTTTTATTAGGATTTCCCAATCCACCAAAAATTATAAGGCAATTTGGATATAATTCTTTAATAGTTTTTGCAACTCTATGATTTATTTTTGTGTTCCAAACAAAATTTGAAAAAGCAACAATATCAGGATTTTTTATTTGTTTTATTATTTTTGAGTCTTCCTCTCTTTTATAAAACCAACCCGATAATCTAAAATTATCTTTTATCTCTTTATTTAGCAAACAGTGTGACCAAATCAAACCTGTAGAGTAAGGTAGTTTGACTTGTCCACCAAAAGTATCACTCAATTCCATTAGATAAAGATTATAGATTACGTTCTCCTATTCTTATCACTTCCACACCTTGTTTGTCACCAATATATCTCCACGGATCTATAATTACCGAACCTTTTGGATAATCAATATCATTGAAGTCTTCATGTTTGGTTGCTATAAAAAATGTGCAAACTTCATGTCCTATTTCAAAATCACCATCCACATAAGGATCGTAATGTTCAAAAGAAATATTTCGTTCCCTCAATATATTTGCTAATAAATGTGCAGGACTTCCTGTTTCAATATTTGTTTCAGGCTTGAAAGATTTTCCCAATATAACAACTTTACCTTTTTTATTATATTCTAAAATATCAGCTAACCAATCTGTTTGAACTTCTCTTTGTTTCATAATATTATCAAACCAATTAAAACTCATATCAAGTTTATCACTCAACCAACTAAGTGCTATGTTATCTCTTGGATGACAACCACCACCATCTCCCATACCACCACTTAGATACTTGTCTGATATAATACGTTTGTTACACATCTTTAGTGCATTCATTACCTCATCGACATTTGTGTTTGGTAGGTGATGACACATCTCCATAACACTATTGACAAAAGCAATCTTTGTACCAATGAAAGTATTGTATGTTACTTTTATCAACTCTGCATTTTCAATCGTAGTATCATAGAATGGTGCATGGTTGATTGTTCTGTAAAACTTCTTTGCTTTCTTCGCAGCCTCTTCATCATCCACACCGAACAAGATAATCTCAGGTCGTAAGAAGTCTTCGATTGTTGTTCCCATAGCTATGAAGAATGGATTGTAACATAGTTTAGTATACTCACTAAGTAAAGGTTTGATATGCTTTCTTATCGTGCCAGGTAATACAGTTGATATAACAACTACAGTCATTTCTTTTTTCTGTTGAAACAATTCATTGTCAAGTTCAGTCAAACCATCAATCAGATAACTGTAATCGAAATCTTCTCTTTCATCAGGTATCCTTGTTGAACCCTCAAACTTGTCACCATGTGGTGTTTGTATCGGAACAAAGATAATATCTGAATGTTCTACGACTTGTTGTACACTTTTATGTTGTATGTTACTTTTCTTCAACCACTCTTTTGCTTGAGCCTCTTTATATGGTAACTCTTTTGTCCTTATGGTTTCCTGCACTTGTGGTGAAGGATCGTAACCAATTACTTTGTGTCCTTTTTTTTCTATTGCTAAAGCTACAGGTAATCCTAATTTACCCATGCCCATAAAACCAACATTCATACTAACCTCTCATGTTTTTTATTAAGTATTCTGCATATCTTTTATTTCCAAATGTGCTTGGATGGTAATCACCACACCCTTCAAAAATGTTTTCGTTATGCCTCATAAATTTTTCACTTGTTTCATATTTCTCTGCTTCAGATAAAGCTATTTGTTTAAACTCTAAAGAATCAGAAAGTGTTTCAAGATAGGGTACAGTTATTCCTCTTTTCAAATCTATGTCCTCATACCACCCTGCACAAGTAACTCCTAAGTCTAATGGTATATCAACATCTAAATCTAATAAAGACTCTTGAAATACTTGTAACATAACTTTCTCTATTTTTATAGAACTCTTAGGTTCTGCACCTAACCATCTTGTAAAGTTTCTCCATGTATAAATATCAACATTATCCTTTGACAAGTTATCTAAAAAATCAAAATAAAGTTGTTCTTGTGTTTGTAAAAATTCATAAAAATCTGAACCTTTGTATTTTCTCAATCTTTTCTGAACAAATTGTTGTCCTATCCAATCTCTGCCTGGCTCTGTAAATTGCACGAATAAATTTGTTTTCTTATTATTGTGTTGAATCATTGGTAAAAAAGTTTGCACATTCATTAGTATGGTTGCCATTCCCTCACCTGGCACACAACAAAAAAAGTAGTTGGTATCCAACTCTGATGTCAAATGTCCACCCAAATTATTTTTCATGCGATAACTAAAGTTATCATATCTCATGTGCATTGATTTAGAATTTATAACGTCTTCAAACACATCCATATTGTCAAATACATCCCAATCTATCTTATGTCTCATCGTAGACGCATTTAGTAACCAATGAATTGGTACATCCCTAAAAGGTGAAGCCATACTATCACCATATGAAAAACTCTCACCAAAAACAGCTGTACACGTATCTTTACCTCTATCTACATAAACTACTGTCGCAGGATGTTTTAGATATGTGTTAGTTACAAGTACACTTGTTGGAAATTTTATTTTGTGTATTTGAGCATTTTCAAATATATCACGTTTCAAAATATCAGAATAAATTCCATTATCTGATGATGGTAACTTTCTAAAATCTGCAGTCTTTTTTGCAGTTGTCTTTTGTAAGTTACTAAAGAAATCTTGACAATCTTTTACATTTAGTTTCTTATGATACATCATATTTCCATTCGTAAAGACAATAGTCTATGTTGATTATGAACTAATTTATCAATTACACTATTATACATTTCTGACAATTCTTTATGTTTTTTATTATTCAATTTACGAATCTCATTTTTTATTTTTTCAGTTTTTATATGGTGATTGTATACATCATCATATGACTCATCAAAAAATTCAGGAAATGTTTCAAACCCCAAATCTTTCAATCCTTTTAGAAAACCACATCCTGCTAAAACAATAAACGGATGTCCATAGTATAATGCTTTTGCTATTTTTTCAGTAAAGAAAACACTATGGTGTTTATTACTACTTGGAAACCAACACTCAGTTTCGGGCACCACCGCAAAATAAGAATCATCTATAAATTCTGTTATACTATCTGTAGAGGGTGTGGAGTTACCAACTCTAATATTTTTCATCTCACCACTCTCTTCTAAACTAATACCTCTTCCTAAATAACTTATATGATTACTTTCAAACATTTTTTCTTTTTTATAAAAATAATATAAAGATTCTCTACCCTCATTTTGTCTTCCCATCATACAAATAAATTTTTTGTTTATTTTTTGTTTCGGTAGTATTCTATACACAGTTTGATGTCTTCTATACAGTGTAGCTGTATTCAATAATATTGTTGGTATAAATTTCATAGTTGGTTTTACGTCTAATTTTATTTTTCTTTTTTCTAACCAATCTACAAAAAAATCTTTACAACTATAATCTTCAAAAATCATCGTTAGTTTAGATAAGTCTAAATTTTTATCCATCAAAAAATTAAATAATTTTACCATTCTTGAAGAACTAAACCAACTACCTTCAAAAAACTCTTCCATAAAAAACACAACTCTATTGGCATCAAAACTTTTCAGTATTGAAGTTTGTGGTAAATTTCCCGTTACGTGAAAGTTTCTTAAACTAATCGCTCTGTACATTCCTATAATCTTCTATCGTTTCAATTAGTGCTTGTTCAATACCATATTTTAATTCAAATCCATATGAAAGTGCTTTAGTCATATCCATAACTCTTTTTCTATCACCACCACTTTTACTTACATCGTACTTGACTTCTTTATCACTATATTTAGAAATAATATTTGCTAACTCTGAAATTGAATATCCTATACCACTACCTAAATTTACTGTATCGTTTATTTTATTTGTAACCATATGAACCATACCACGAGCTACATCTTTTGAATAAATAAAATCTCTAACCTCACTACCATCACCCCAAACATTTATAACATCTTCATAGTAAGATTTTCTAATAAGAGACGGGATAACCATACTACCCTCATCATAGTTATCACCTCGCCCAAATATATTAGCAGGTCTTACTATGGATATATTATTATAGTCATAACTTTTACTTATTGCATGACAACCTAACTCACCCATACGTTTGATATAAGCAGGAATCATATCATTCTCACTTGGAACTTTATCCCACACATCATCCTCTTTGAACAATTCACTTGGTGGATAAACACCCACAGAACTTGTGTAAAGAAACCACTCAGGTTTATATTTACCAACTGCTTCAATTATGTTTGCGTCAAATTGTAACATTGATAAATAATCTGCAGGTCTTTCTTTTGCTGTTTGTGGTGAACCTTTCTTTCCTGCAACGTGATATATATGGTCATAATCTTTGATGATTTCTGTATTAGATTTGATAGTCATGTCGGTTTCAATGTCGACACCCCTAATCATAAAGTATGTTTTGGAATGAGCAAGGACTCTCATGAGAGCAGTTCCTACCATTCCATTACAACCTATAACAAGTGCGCTTTTATTTGTCATTATAGTAGTCTCCATACTCTACCAATAAACTTGACCTATCTCCGTTGTAAGCACTTTGGAACTCTGTAAATATATTGTCAGGCTCTTCTAACAACACCACGTCTACTTCGTGTAACATCGACTTGAAACTCATGGTGTAATCTTGTGTATGTTGAACACCACCATCAAGTGGATTAGTAGAACCTATAGAAGTTCTCATAATTACTTTTGGTTTGAATGTTCCCTCTGTCATCGTCTGCATTTTGTCAAGATGATTCACTAAGCTATCCATACACCTCAACATGAAATCAAATCGTGGGAAACAACAAATAGGAACAATACCATTCAATGCCATACCTGTAGACATCCCCATTTGAACTTCTTCAAATACAGGAACTTCAATACGTTTTTCCTCATCTATATCTTTTAGTGTGTTGTAAATAGCGTTACCACTGTGTAATACAGATTGCCCTATGAAAATGGTATCGTCTTTATCAGCTAACCATTTCATACTTCTTATTAGTTCATCTTTATACTTCATTAGAATAACACCCAATTTCCTGTTCCATGATGTGGATAAGTCCTTTCATACTCATAATGATAAACATCAGCAGGTGGTGTTTGTTTACCACCCCATGTTTCTTCTGTAGGTGTGTTGGTTGACAAACCATTATCTTCAACTACAAATTGTAAAGGTAAATCAAAGTTACGACTGTACTTATAACATTCATAAAAGATACCACTTTCAAATGTCATGTCTCCAACAAAACACCAAACCTTATTCTCTCCACCTTTCATCTTGATTGACATAGCAGTTCCAAGAGCTATCGGTATAATACCACCAACAATAGACGATGAATAGAACTTAGGTTTATCTGAGTATACGCTCATACTCTTACCACGAACAATCAAGTCTTTCAAAAACTCTTTATCAACTCCATGTAATAATGCGTGATAATGATTTCTCCAACTACTGAATACCCAATCATCTTTATCTACATTTTTGAATATCTCAATAAGTTGTTCTTCATTACCACCACTCAAATGAACAGGTGCTTTTATCTTACCATCTTCATATATTTTTTTTATATCTTCTTCAAAACTTATTAGTTCTTTTTTATCCATTTTAGAACTACCTCCTCTGCGAATTTTTTATGTGCTATATCTGATGGGTGTTGGTCTAACCAACTTCCGTCATCAGCTTTTTTATCCCCTGTAACATAACAATCTGCTTCATTGTCAAAATAGTCTTGACTCCACTCAGTAATACCACCCGTTGATGATTTACTTCCTCTATGAAACCACCACTTTTTCCAATCAATCATGTTCCAAAGAAACCTAACATCAAAAGGTTCTCTTGGTATCTTCTTTAAACCTGATTCTCTAAATGTATTCCAACCACAAAAGAATTTGTAATCAATTTTTTTTGACTCTAAATACCACATCAATCGTGTCATGTTTTCTAAACTATAAACCATTGAACTCTCAGGTGTGCTATAATACTTATACCAATGTTTTTGTACTGAATTATCACTATAAGAATGCTTCAACCACGAATGATTTGAATTGAATTCTTCTAATCTCTCATGATAAAATACAGCATCTTTACTCTTTTGTGCTTTACCATTTATCACATCGTAAGAAGTGTCGAAATAAGATTCAAAATGACATTGTAGATTCCAATCATCACTATCCTCAACTATAAAATTTCTATCTATAAGTAAATCAACTCTATCAAAAGAAGTCCATTGTACAAACACATAATCTATTTTTTTTCCTTTTGACAATAACTCTTCACACTTGCTTATTATTGCACGTGTTATGTAAGCATTACCTGCGCCAGGCATAGCTTTATTGTAAACCTTACCATCTATAGAATCTTCTAAATGATACGGCCAACTTTTGTAACCTGAATAAATTTGCCATTTATCATGCTCCATACCAAACCTTGTATAATCAAGACAACTTGTACTTTCACTAAAACTACAACCACTTGTAACTATATTCATAAATCTCTCTCACTTAATATCGGTGTATTGATAGGCCAATGAATTTTTATTCTTTCATCATCATATCTAACAGTTGTTTGTTCTTCAACATCTACATATTTTTTAGGATAAGATTGTGTGTAATGAAATACACACTCATCAGACAGACATAAATGTCCGTTTAGAAAATTTTCAGGAACTAAAATACTTTTATGATTTCTATCATTCAATAGAAAAGATTCCCATTTCAAATAATTTATTGATTCGGGTCTGTAATCGACTACTACTAAATACAATTCACCACTAACACAAGTAATATGCTTCCAAGTGAAATTATCACCATGAAGTCCTCTCAATACATTTTTTCTTGAACGTGTGAATTTGGATATTTTGAAGTCATAACCATTTGGTAACAAATCATAAGATTGTTCCCAATATGTCCACATTTCACCTCTATAATCTTCAAAGGTGTCAGGTGTGACAATTTTTACTTCGGGTAATATATCCGAAGACTTTATTTGATATTTAAACATCTGCCTCCCAAATTTTTATGTCTAAGTTAGAGGGTTAGGACTTTCTCCGTAGAGTGTTAGCTCTAACTGACTATATCTATAAATAGGTAAATTTATCGTAAACTTTGCTATATATTTTTTCGTAACAATCAAATGGTGTTTTTACAACCTCTAAATTGTGTGCTAATATATTCCACATAGAGTGATACCATTCGTGTATTTCTTTTTTACTCATACCACATAATCTTTCTATTTCTTTTACAATGGCTAACATCCTATCTTGTGGGTCTTCAATTTTATCATAACTTTCATCGATGTATGGATGAAATGTTTTGAACCCATACTTTTCTGCATATGGTAAAGAATTTGGTGGTCCAACCCAAATAAATGGTTGTAGTAAACCAAAACACTTAAAAAACTTATCATCTAAGTGTACCCAATCGGTATCGTAACTTGTGCCTGTTTGGATAGAAAAATAAGAATTGTTGTGTGGTTCAAAAGTCATATGAGTATTCCACGCACCAAAATTGTTTTTTAGAGTTTCATAATCTATATCTATTGTCATTGGTGCCATATCTATTGTTTTTTTCCAATATGGCATTATATCTTCTTTTTCTTTTCCATAATATATCGGTGGTCTCTCAGAATATCTATTACCTTGAAATGTTTCAAAATTATCAACACCATCATCTAATAAACTTACCAACCCTTTATCTAATATACCTAACTTCAATAAATAAGCTACAATGACTTGTCTATGTATTTTAGGTAGTCTATTCATACAAACATAATAGTAATCTCTGATATCCATGTTTAGTTGAGAGAAACTTCCCATACTTCTATTAACATAATCATGAGGTATTCTACTCATTTGTTCATATTCATTAGTTATTGCTGTGACAAAGTATTGTGATTGTATAACATCTACAGGTTCTATATTTGGATTTTCTTCACAGAATTTTTTGTATTTATTCTCTATATTGAAATCGGCTGATATAAACATAAAGGTATCTTTATCTGCTCCTACCCTATCTATAAACTCATGCATTGTAGGAAATGTGCTTGGCATATTTATACCTTCATTCATCATTGATAAGACAAGAAGACATCTTTTATGTTTGACATCTTCTCTTACATCAGCAGGTACAACATCATAAAAATGATGAAACCAACTGTCATGCATATCACCTGCTTCATAAAACATAATATATTTTTCTTGTCTATGTGGAGTATAAATAATATCATAATTCTTCTTAGTTTGTTCAAAAGCATAGTTTGTACTACCATTCGATGGAATGAATGCAAGATAACCAAACCAACAATTTCTATTAATGTCTTTACCATTTGTCATACCATCGTTAGTTGTAATAATGTGATTGTGTTTAGAAAACTCTAAAGTACGTTCTATATTTGGATGATAAAATACCATTTTCTTTTTTCTATAATCCATTTATAACTCTCCTATAAACTTGTAACAAATCAGATATACTTTTTTCGAATCTTATATCAGACATAAAATTATTATAATTATGAATCAATATATCACCTTGCGATTCATACCACTTTAGTAATTCTTTTTTATCCATACTACAAATCCTAACCATCTCTTTCATAAGATATTCACTACGTATAGAATTATTTTTTACTTCGTCATAACTCTCATCTATAAAAGGTGAAAAGGTTTTATAATCATTTTTTCTAAGATACTTCATGGTATCACAATTAGCCCACGCTATAAAAGGATGAAAGTTCAGTATACACTTGTAAATTTTTTCTGAATAGAATACTATGTTCGGACTTAATGCCCAAGTCTCATATACAAATGAAAAGAATGTTTTTTTATAAAAATCTGTATCCCAATCATGAAATGAATCGAGCATATCAAATCGGTGAGTATCAACAACCATTGGAAGTTTTCTGATAAAAGATTTAATATTTTGTGATGCCCTTATCTTAAAAGTATCTTTTGACAATCCTAATCCTATAACATCAGGTTTCAATTTTCCCTTATACTCTTGTACAACTATATTCAATAAATCATTTTTCTTTACTAAATCTTTATTGAATTGTAAGTCATCTTCTCCTGCACAATCTGAATTCGTGATTTCATTTGCATTATTCATTTCTAAAGATGTTCTATCAATATTAGGAAATAAATTATACAAATCCCATTTAGATAAGACTGCTGATACTAAACCATCTTCTAACAAATCATAATAATTTAAAGCTAAGTGATGATAAATTCTTGACAACTTACATCTTCTCATCAAACAAAGATATGTTTTCATATCTTCGAAATTGTCTGATTTATACTTTAGATGAGATTCAAAGGTTTCACCAATATCACTAAAGTCTGATGATATCGCCTTTTCACACCAATCTAAAAGAATCCAATTCAGTCTTTTCTCAATTTGATTCTCTTTACACCACCAATCATAATACTCAGGATCTTTATGATTACCACTCAGAAAAACAATATTCTCTATGGGAAAGTTTTCCTCTTTAGCACGTCTATGAGCTGTTTCTACTAAGTGTGGATTAGGTCCCATTTCTTTTTGTGTGTATGGGTCTAGACCATCAATAGCGAAACCTTCAAAACTCAAATCAACTACCACTAACACTTTACCTTTTCTAATGTGTTCCTTTGTATGTTCTTTGATATTGTAAAACAAAGTGCTTCTTTTATCGAACTCACCACACCAAACTGCAGGTCCGCCATTTGTTGATATCACATACATAAAAGATTCGTTACTATTTACGTAGTCTTTTGTATCTTTATCTTCTACATCATATTCGTTTTGTTTATGATTATAAAATATAGGATAGACGTTATGCCAAGCGTTAGTAACTTGATGTTTCATATCATCTAATGGTAAAGTGTCTGAGTCATTTTGCCAAGTATAATCGGGTGTCAATCCACCAAAGTTTTTGATAATCTTATCTCTAACTTCTGATTGATGTGAGTAATCCCAATAATCCCAACCAAATTTTATTTTTTCTTTAGGCATTCCTACTCAAAGTGTTATTTACAAATAAATGTGTACCATCGTGCACAACATTATAAAAAGTAGATTTTTTATCTATACGATTGATAGATTTGATTTCAAGTTCATCTAATGAATCAGGAAAACCATGTATTGTTTTTGGTTGTTCATCTTCTTCACTAACGTAACCTAAGTCACCAACTTCTAACTTACCCTCTTCATCCTTAGAATCTATAACTTCATATCCAATGTGTGGGCAGTTTGCTCCACATTCAAAGCCTTTTTTATGAGACATCTCTATTGGTGTATCTTCTGTAATGTTTACAACTAAATCATCAAACATACCCATAGTGTGTTCACATTGAGTGAATGTTATTTCATAATAGTATTCTACATCGAATGATGTAATTTCAGATACAGTAGATTTATAATTTTTATTACTACCCATATGAGAATTATCAAAACCTGTAGCCGTAGCTTCTATCTTAATATATTCTATTGCGCCAGGTGCAGGAACTGTTTCAAATTCACCAACTTGGTAATTATCAGTTTGGTATGATAAAAGTTTATCACCCACCTCTAAATCAGATATTTGTTTATATGATAAATCCCATAGAGTTACGAGAGTATCTTGTTTGTAACCAATCATTAATGTTTATGCTATAAAGTAAAATCCGTTTATGAATATCATATCAGTTTTTTCCGTCTCAACATCCATTACTTCATACTCACCATCTAACTCTTCAATAGATACTATCTGTATATCATTCTCAGCAAAGTTATCGTCAAGATTGTAGATACCTGTTTTAGGTGTAAGTTTTGTGTCACGTGGATTTTCAGCATCTTCATGAAGTTCTATTAATGTTGAATTATCGTACGCTACAACACTTTTGTCACAACAAGAATGTTTTTCATAAAGTTGCTCTGTTTCTGTGCCAGACTCTTCTCTTGAACATCCCTCTGTAATCGTTCCGTCTTCATGCTCTACATCACCACAAGGTAAAGGTCTTGCATAAATTGCAGTTTGTGCGTCTACTATGACGGTTCTATCATCAGAAAATGTAAGTCTGATAGCATTCTCCGTTGTCCTTGTAGATATTGATTTAACAACATCAACCACAGGTTCATTTAGATTTACATTTGCTCCATCAAAATCTTCGACTGAGTAATCAATACCAATTATCTTATCTCCAGCAGATACTTCACTCAATGGTACATCCACTCCTTCTGAGTTTCTAATCTTATCGGTAGGTTGAAATCCTGATAACATCTTTTTTTCTCCTTTATTAAGTATTAACTATAAATATCTTCTTTTCGTCTTTCTTCACCCATTTCTTGAGCTTTTCGTGTTGCTTTAGTATTCTTGAAAATACGTAATTCATCTGAAGTGTGCCCTATACACGAACGTTTGTACAAATCTATGATATCATTCATGTCTATTGGATCGTGACAAGTATAAATAGTGTAATCAGCATCAAATAGTTCTACAAACAACCTTTTATTATACAAATTAGCAAATGAAGACCATGTTGATTTATTTACAGTAATAAGAAATTTAGTGTTAGCTAACATAAATAAATCAACTATATTTTGTAAAGTAAAACGATGTAGTTTCTTAAATTTTTCTTTTTGATGATATTTTTTTAGTTCTAAATTTTTATAAGTTATACAATCATACTTTTCAAAAAATACTTTTATATTTTCTAATGGTACATCACAACTTATATAAAATTTTTGATTTGGATTTTCTTCTAATATCGTATCCATTATTTTGAAATACAACTCATTATCAATAGCTTTCATAGGAGCGTCAGGCGTAAATGGTTTAGTACCCTCACCTCTTCTGATATGTACACCCACCAAGTTACTCGCTTTATCTTTTATTAGTTTATCTAATTCTTTATTTCTTAGTTTTATAAGTTGTAAAGGTCTATGATATTTGTAATTTTTTTCAATATCACGAACAAAATTAAAACCACAAGTTGGATACCAATCATATTGAGTATCTAATTCAAAATTATTTTCTTTGATATCCCAACTACTAAAAGGTTTTGTATATCTTATTATATTGTTTATGGAATTGTCAGGTAGATAATCAGGCTCAAACAATGGAATGTTAGTGTTTGTTGGTTTATGTATATTATGATTATACATCTCTGTATATGGTAAATCTATATATTTATACTCAGGCCAAAAATGTTCTTGTAATAGGATGTTGAATTCAAAATTGTTTCGTTTATTGACTTCATAAGCAAATTCCCAATGAAATATTCTGTTACAAAAACCTGTATCGTTTGGTATCTTATAACCACCCCACGGCTCTACCCATTTTAGATATGGCATTATTTATAAACTACCTTTGCTAAGTCAGGTATAAAATTACTCAAATGTTGTTTTCTACTTATGTCAAGTTTCTTTGTTATACTACTAAATTGTAATATGGAATCTGATTGATCGTGGTTTTCCATTACAGTTACAAGATTACTTTCTAATATACCTAACCATTGTTGCTCACCAACATCTAAAGAGTCTCTATCTATTTTTGATATAGAATTTTTTATTTTCTTTATTGATTCTTCTTTTATATCCTTTGGAATATTTCTACAATCATAATAATTTGGATAACTTACCCAATTTGAAAATGGAACTTTCCAAAATCCTTTATCACCTAAACTATAAGTCCAATCGATTATGTTATGCCAATCTGTCAAGTTTAGAGTTTGCATTGTAGCCTGTATTTGTAAATCCATAGACATTTCACTTTTCCACTCTGAAATCATGTCTATACTTTTATTGACATCTTTCCACTTAGATGGAAATCTTATATACTCATTTACCTTATCAACCCCATCAATACTCATACCAATATAAATGTGTCTAAATTCTTTCCACAATTCTTTCAATCCATCTTTCAATAAATTTGCTGTTAGATTTGTTGTGTAAAACAAAACAATATTTTCCGCTATACCGAACTTCACACACTGCTCTAAAAATCTTTGGTGTTCTTTTACAAGTAAAGGTTCACCACCTAAAAAATTTACTTGTTTTATATGTGTGAAGTTTTCTTTGAAAAACTCATCAGATAAAAATTTCTCATCTACTGATACCTTACGTGTTGGTATCTTTACTTCAGGAAACAAAGTTCTACTTTCCTCTTCCCATAAGTGTGAGTTGTCTACGTTACACATTCTACAAATAAGATTACACCTATTACCAACACTAAATTCTAAAAAAGTTACGTATGGGTCATCAATATGTTGCATAGGAACTTTAGTAGAATCATTCTTGTACATGATGTAACCCTTTTCTGATTGAGTATCTAACATCAAATCTTTATAGTATCCACTTGCTAAACTATTATTCCAAATTGTTCTATAACTTTCAGCACCATTCTCCTCTGTCTGCCAACATCTTAGACAAGAGGCATCTCTGACACCATTCATCAGATTAGTACGTATCCTCAAATGTAAATCACTATTGAAAACTTTTTTCATAGAAAAATCTTTGTCATTTACATTTATTGGTCTATCATCAATCTTTGGTATTTCATAATTGTTACAACAAACTCTCACTTGTCCTTTTTGGTCGAAGCTAAGAGATGTATATAAGTGTGAACAAAATATAGGTTTTTTCTTCTTAGGCATTAATATTTTCCTGTCATCTCTGTTCGTTTTAGATTTATTCTGTATTTATCCACATCTAACGCATCTAAATAATTTGGCGTACCATATGTTTTCTGTAAATGTTCTTTGTCTTCATATTCATCGTTGACATTACCCTCATCAACGTATTCATCGTGAAAACTAATATCATATAAACTTACTATAGTTTTTTCTTCTTCTGTTTGAACTAAATGTATAGCTCCTTCATGTACAGGATCTTTATCTTCTTTGAATTTTTTCATTATTTGTTTTCTTCTTTCAGACCAAACAGACTTGTCAGAATATTTATATTCTAATGGTAGTTGTATATATATAGTATTTTTTGCTCTCTTATCTACAGTCAATTTATTATCAATCTCTAATTTGTAAGAACCATCTTCATTTGACTCCCACTTGAATTTACTAATCAATCTTGCACCATCAATATTTCTTTCACTATAATCTTCATCCAATTCCATTTCTATTTCATAAGGTCCTACTAATTGATGCATCAACCAACACCAAACTCTAATCTCATTTCTTGTTTGTATTTTGATTGTATCTTCAATGGATAGAGAAGGATCGTATTCGTCATTCCACGGAATATTCATTTCTTCTAAATATGGTACGTTATAATCTATATCTTTTATATCAAACTCCTTTGGAGCTTGTCTTCTGTTATGTGTTTGTTGCCAAAATGTTCCATTCCATTTTACTTTCCACTCATTGAAAATATCTTTATTGAATATAGAATCTTTATTTTTTACATTGAATTTTTTTATACCATCAGCTACAGTCCAAAAGCCTGAGAAGTAAATCTTCCATATATACAAGAAAAGGTGACATAACTTTAGTCTCAAAAATCTATTTACAAAGGTATTTTTTAAATCCCAACTTGTCCAATCATAAAATATATTACCAACAGGTGATATGTTGAATACATCTCTATAAACATCTAATGGTGTGCCAGGCGTCACACCTGCGGGAAACTGATTTGCTGCTACTACAGGTATATAATGTTTGTTTTTGTACAAGAAGTAAAGACTAATAATCCAATCGATATGATTTTCTTTTGGGTAGCCTGATATCCAATTAGCATCCATACGAATACCATTGTGCCAACAAGCTTTCCATAATGTAGCTACTTGTTCTACAGTCTGTCTCTTTTCTATAACCTCAAGTATCTTAGGTGTTCCACTCTCTACTCCAATAGACAACCACTTGAATCCTGCTTTAGCGGCTTTCTTCATCAAAGCCATATCCATCTTATTATGAGTTCTTGCATATCCACCTAAACTCAACTCTTTAAGTTTTGGATTTTTATCAACTGCTTCACATAACTCATCAACTAAAATCGTAAACTCTCTCATCGAACCATTCACAAGCGAATCTACAAAAGAGAAATGTGTTATACCATATTTATCCACTTGTTCTAAAATCTCTTCTGCTATATCATGTCCTTTACGATACCTAAACACTCTTGTTTCTGAACAAAAAGTACACTTGTATGTACATCCTCTTGAACCTTGTATTGGTAGGTGTGTATGTCCCTCATAGTGAAACTTTGCATATAAATCTAAATCAACCCCATCCCAATTTGCTTTTGGTATTGTAGTCAAATCTCTTGTTGGTACTCTCATACCTGTAAAGATTGGCCTACCAAAATCATTCCAAGTCCATACCCCTTTTACTGACTGATAATCTTCATCGGCTTCATATGCGTCAATCAACTCATTTATGATTATTTCACCCTCCATATCACAAGATACTTTTATCCAATGACGTGGTGGTTCCCCATCAGGTCTTGATATTAATAAACCACCTTTTGGTGCGTTCCAACAATAAGGACCTCCATAAAGAATATGTACTTTTGGGTTTCTATTATATAATCTTTGTGCTATATAGTCAGTCACAACAACGTTAGAAAAATATACTGTAAAGGTTACGATATCAAAAGTAGCTAACTCATCTATTATCTCATCCCAATATTCTCTATAAGCAGGAACGATTCTATCCTCAAAGGAATGGTCGTTAGTCCAAAAGAAATGTCCTGTAGGTGCCCATAGTTCTTCTTGTGTTTCTTTATCAACGTGGTCAGCAGACAATAGGTTGATATGAAATTGTTCACATTTCCTACCTTTTTCTTTCAACGAACCTGCTATCAATCCAAGACTAAGTGGTGGCGTCTCAAGAGACCAAGCAGGACACATTACAGCTGCAACTTTAGTTTTCATTGATTTTGTCTTTCTGTATTATCTCAAACATCTCACCTTTTCTCATCTTAGGTATTATAACGTCAGTACCACAAGTACAATGTGACTTAGGACATATAACAGGATTTTGTATGTTTCCAAAGTCTTCTTTTTTCCAAGTATTTATATTGGAAAATGTTTTTCCTACACCACAACTCGCTGCACTAACATCACCTCTTGTATTAATAAAAATAGCATCATTTATAAAACAAGTCCAACCTTTGAAGTTTGTCAACTTTTCAGAAGATAACCTATTTGAATTTACAGGCCTAATCATACCATCACCCCAAACTTCAACACTATACGCAGGTCTAAACTCTCTACGTTCTCTTATCTTACCCCATTTTCTCTCATAACCATTTGTTGTTCTAAAAAATTCATTCTTCCATTCTTCATCATAATACCACATATCTGCACTTGTAGATAAATCTTTTAGTAACGGAACCCATTCAACAACACAATTATCCATTTCATCTAAAATCTTATTACCGACATCAATACATTCTTGAAATCGACTCTCTTCCATCATAACTCTCAATGCTAAGTAGTTCATCTTATCTTGTAAGAATTTAGCGTTTTCAATATATTTTTTATACTTAATAAATTCTATATGATAACTAGCTACAACATCTTGGAAGTAAATATAATTATCTTTCCACCAACCCAAAGGATTACTTAAATTTGAATTTATTGCTAATAGTGGTTTATCACACTTCTCATGTAAAAATTTTGCTATCGGTATCATAGACTTCCAATACGTTGGTTCACCACCCGAAAAGAAAAACTTGAATGATTTGTATCCATTGTTTTGATAAACATTTATCAATTCATCTAAAAACCCTATATAAGTATCTGTATCCTCATTCATATTGTTACCACCCCAATTACCCTCATTACAATAAGAACACCTAAAGTTACACCAATCGTTTACCTGCCACGTAACATTTACATATTTATTTTCAGCAGGAAGTATTCTATCTAAACTCATCTAAACAACCACCAATGATAAGTATAACCCCAATATTTTATATCTATGTCGTACATCTCATTCACCATGTCTATGGTGTATTCGTTATATAATGAATGATAGTCTCCTATGACATAAGTTTTCTTTTCAAATGTAGGTAACTCTTCATCTTCATTTTTATTGATGTGTATTAATTCTTTTTCTAACCACGACTTATCACCCGTATGTGAATATAAATCTTGTAATAATAAATGCCAATCATCTTTTAGATTTTCAAATCTTATTATTCTCTCCATCTTTATTTCACCATCTATTGAAATCATATCAATACAATTTGCTTGTGCATACCAATCTTTACGAGTAGGTATACTTTTATACCATCTACCCAAGTATTCTTGAAAGTTTTTCTCCTTAACATTAAAACGTCGCTGAGCATCTAAATATCTACTAACGCATCTATCCCACGGATTTCTTACTACGACAAATTTATAATAATCATCAATCTCATCACTACGTACCTGCGAATGTTGAAACGTATCGTCACCAAAATAATGACCTGCATCTAAATGATAATGGTGTGAACCTCTCATACCACTTCCCCAAGTAAAGTTGAAAAGTTGTTGTTCGATACTTTTACCTGCACATTTATCAGGATGTATAAAAAGTATTTTATTTTTTTTATCTATAGCCATCAATCATCCATCCACCAATTAGGAACTTCTAATCTCATAGATAAAGACATATCATATTCATCTTTCAACTCTTCAAACTCAGCAAATGTTTCAAAAAAATTATGTCCTCTCACCATATCCATAAAATTAGTATACTGATAAAACATTCTTCGTTGATTTGTCTCTGATTGTTTTACACCTTGTACATACTTACCATAACTTTCATGTGGTTTCCAATCTGTACCTAAATAACTGATTATTCTATTTGCGGCACCATGTAAATCTAAATAACTATTTTTATATGTACCATAATCATAATATCTTCTATACAAATTACTAGCCCTATCTCTTATATCATAAGGAAGATTTATAGCTCTAAGTTGTATTGGTTGGTCTATTATAATCGGATAAAATGATATGTGTCTATTCACATCTAAACTTTCCAACCATCTCATTAGTTTATAAGTTTCAAATATATTATATATCTGAAATACAGTATATATTTGCACCCTTACTTTTTCAGGCAATTCTATCAATTTCCTAAAATTTTTATCTATATCTTTCCATTTACAACCATATCTAATATATTCTTGAGAGTCTTTATAACCATCTATACTTACCTGTACCTCACTTTTGTCAAAGAATTCAAGTTTTTCATATAAGTCTACATTCCATGTTGTCAAGTTTGTCGTGAATGATACATGACATTCTTTATTACCTATTTCAATCAAATGATTTATCATATCGTCATTTGCTTTTATTATACTTGGTTCTCCACCCGTAACATATAATCTTTTTAGTGTTGGTGCAACTTTTTTAAAGTTATCTAAAAACTTTGGATTCTCATGCCACAACATATTAATTTTAGATATGTCTTGTTCAGATTGATACCACATATCATACAACCATATCGGCATCTGTTTTTTATATAGTTTATATATTTCTAATCTTTCATTATTTATTCTACTACTACTATAACCCCAACACATTGTACATTTGAGGTTACAAATATTACCTAATCTAAGTTCTAAACTATTTAGTGCATCTTGAATATATCCATCATCATCCATCATCTCTATATTTTGTTCTATAACATCTTTCATATGAGAGTAGATACCATCATCTTTCATATAACTCTCTATACTATCCATACGTGTACTTTTTGGTTTTTCATGTTGCCCAAACGTTGATTCTGTATTTTCAACATTCCAACACACATTACACTCTTGTATTTGTTCACCTGCTAATAAACGTTTTCTAATACTACGCATGTGTGCTGAATTCCATATATCATCAATATTATCTACACCAACATTGAATTTTGTACCATCATCTTTCTCAATATGTAAATTTTCATTTTGAGCACAACATATCTTCATAGAACCATCGGTATTATTATTGAGGTTCATAAAAGGAAATGGGCAAAATGTTTTACTATCAATTTTCATAATGTTTAAAAAACTCAAGTTCGGGTGCGACTTGATATAAAGATTCACCTCTCAATTTATCTAATGGTGTATTTCTGTTTATAAAATCAGGTATAAGATTTTCATAGTTCTCTTGTTGTAAGAAATCAAGTATAGATTCAAATCCTCTTTTTGCAGCTCCGTCACCAAAGTTATCATCAATCCACTTTATATGTTCTTCGTATTTATCGATGAATTTTTTCCTCTCATTTAGTGGTATAATCTGTATCCTATATTCTGTAGGATATGTTAGTATATTCATCCTAACATTTTGTGGTTCTAATAATCCTTTATCAACCCATTCCTTATGAAAATCGGGTAGGTGATACACATTCATTATACTGACTGTGGGTGTAATCTCAAAGTATACATCGGGACATTCTTCAATCATACTTATACGATTCTTTTCTATACGATTCCAATTAGTACCTGCTCTAATCAACTCACCCCTTGCACCCATAGCATCAAGACTTGCAGCTATCCTTACATCCTTGAAACTATTCCAATACTCTAAGATAGATTTCTTCTTGAAGTACAGATTACTAAAGTTGGTTGTGTATCTAAGTCTTACATCAATATCATTCTCAATCCAAAAGTCTAATATCTTGTAGTGTTCCTCTGTAATGATTGGTTCTCCACCTGCCCAACACGCTTCTTCAACTGTAAGTAGTAATGGTTGTAAGTCATTCCAAAACTTTTCATTTTCCAATATGTTCATTATCTTTGGGTCTTCGGGCGTGTAACCATATAGTTTGATATGTTCGTCATACCAAGCACTACTCAGTTCAGGACCACAACTACGACATCTAAAGTTGCATATGTTAGATACTCTGATATCCATGTAACCCATGTTGAGTTCCTCAACACTACCATCAAGTGATGTGCTTTCCACCCTATCCCAATGATGTTCATAATATTGATTCACCATATTACGTAAGGTAAACACATTAGACTTCTCCATCTCATAACATCTACTACATTCTTTAGTCTCCTCATCATTCAACATATTTTGTCTGAGTTGTCTATACTTTTCATTGTTCCATATCTCATACAACGTATTGTCGTTTAGATTACCATACTCAACTGTACTATCAGACATACAACATGGAAATGCTTTACCACTCGGCCAAACATGAGTGTGAACCCACGGCATCATACAAAATACTTTGGATTCATTTAGTTTTAGTATTTTATCTCTAACACTCATAATACTTTTTTAGTTCAGGAAAAATATCAGAAAAACTCTCTCTTCTTATTTTATCAAGATACCATGTAAATTTTTCAAATTCTCTTTTATGTGTCTCATACAATTCTTCACTTTTCATGTGCTGAATACTTCTTGTTATACTCGACATGAAAGAGTTGTGCTCACTTTTAGCAAGTAACGATTTATTCTTATTCTTAAATTCATCCCATCTTTTTACCACCAAATCTTTTACTTCATTTGGTAATACTTGAGAACTAAGATGTATAGGTCCTGTCAAAGGTATCACAAAAATATTTTCTATTGCTTTCTCAGTTATTATTTTCTTATCTATCCAATCTTGATAGAAGTCTGCTAAGTGTATCGCATTGAATAACTGAAACACGGAACTAACACCTATATTTACGTTAGGTAATCTTTGTCTAACATATTTGAAGTTATCCTCAATAACCTGCCAATCTGTACCTTTTCTTATATACTCTGCTTTTTCACCCATACCATCTATACTTACTCTCAAACTAATATTTTCAAACTTCTCCCAATAATCAACAACACTTAGTTTTAATTTTGGATTTTTCAACATTGATAAATTTGTATTGTAATCTATCAATACATCCGTATTATTATTTTTTATCAAGTAATCTAATATCCAATAGTGTTCTCTAGCAGCTAAAGGTTCTCCACCTGCAAAGTAAATCTTTTTTACCTTACTCAAACTACCTTCAAACTTAGATATAAATTCCTCTTGTGTAAGGTTGTATCTTGGAATATATCCATCCCACTCTGTATATGGATGTCTATCATTGTCACGAGCTTCTTTTGCCCAAGTTGAACTCCATTCGGGTCGACAAGAACGGCATTTGAAATTACATACATTAGAAAATCTGAAATCTAAATATATAACATCAAAGTCTTTTATCGTTCCATCCTCTTGTGTGTGTTGTACTCTATAAAGTTCATCCTCAAAATCGAAATTGAAATCCTTGCGATATGAATGTCCTGTATTCTTTTCAAGATTTATACAATCAAAGCAATTTTGATTTTCTACACCATTCAACATATCTAATCTTAATTGTTTGAAATGATTATCATTGATAATGTTTTCTAAATCATTTGAAATTATACTTTTGTCAGCCACCCAATCAGAATTTTCTTCTTTCATTTTAGCTCTGACATCACCATCTGTCATTGCTTTATTGACACAACATGACCATACCGTAGAATCTGTATTTACATACGCACTCATCCACGGTAGAATACAAAATACTCCGTTGTTTTTTAGTTTGTCAATATCGTACTTCATTTACTTATAGATAAAAGGATCTCTCTTTTTAATTTCTTTCATCTTCTTCTTGAAAGCACGTTCAGTTTTGATTTTCATAATCCACTTTTTAATGATTTTTATCATTTTGTCTTCTCCTCTTTAGTTCTTGTCTTCGTTGTTCTAATCTTATAGAACGTTGTGTATCAGATACACCTGCTCTACAAGATAAAAAGAATTCCTTATATTCAGGAAATGCTTCTAAAAAATTTGTATCACGCCTTTTGTCGTGTTCAGTAAAAAAGTTATAGAAGTCACTCCTTGCTTTTCGTAGATAATCTTTGCTTGGTTCTGATGTTTTGAAGTAATCTACAACTCTACGAAACTTCTCAACTTCTATAGTTCTAAACTTAAAATTATTATCATCTTCTTTATTGTCAATCATAAATTCTAAATGCCTATTCATATGATGTGTAAAATCTTCTTTTGGTAAAATGTTCATATCATAATGTGGTGGTTCTTTTAAATATGGTGTATCTATTTCTATCCTCTGAAGTGGTACTATTTGATTTATGTTACCACGTTCTTTTGCAGTTTTAGTATTGTATTTCTTACGCCAATCTAATATCTTTTTTAGTAACGAATCAAAATTACTTACACATAAGTTATTGAATGTAATCATCAAAGATAAACGTGAACCCTCTATCTCTGTTAAATATTTGTTAAAGTTTCTTTCAAACAATTTTATATCTAAACCATTTCTCATATACTCAGCTTTATCTTTATCCCAAGTATCAATAGAAGTAAACAACTTGAATTCTCTAACTTTTTTCTCCTCTATAATCGGTTTCAACTTTTCTATAAACCTATCGAATACTCTTGGGTTAGCACCAAGATTAGAGTTTATGTTCAACTCAAGATTTGGCATAGGGTTCTTATTTATCTCATCTAACAATCTATATGTACTACCATGTATTGTTGGTTCTCCACCTGTAATCCTTAGTATGTTTAGTGTCTTAGAAACCTCTGGCCACCACTTCCACCATGCTTCGATATACGGATTGACTTCTTCTGATTCATATAACTTTTCTATAAACCAATCAACATCATAAGTACCCGTATAATTTTTTCCATAAGGTCCATATTGTCTAATCTCATCTAAAAATCTTGAACTATATCTTGGATGACAATAACCACATTTGAAATTACAATTATTACCAAAAGATAATTCTATGTATTCAGGATTTACATCCATATCCCACGGATTGTGAATAATCGTAGGTAATCTTGTTTTATCTCCCTCATGTATTGATAGTGTTCTTTGTTTTCTATCACTTATATAATCAGGACCCATAGCCTCAACATTCCAACAATAGGTACAACCTGCAGGTTTCTTACCCTCTAACATCATCTTTCGTTCTAATTTTTTTTCTTTTGTATTGTGTAGAGCTGATGGATTATTTTTTAGTTCGTCTAATGGTATGGTGTGAGGTTGTGGATGGTAACAACTATGTGTCTCTCCTAAGTGAAGATATATAGTAACGTGATGCCACTTAGCAAGGCAAAATGTAGGTGATGTCCTTGCTTCTATTTCAGGCAATACTTTTCTGATTCTATCATGTTCGTAATTCGACATCAGAATGTAACCTCTATCATCTTATGATTTCCATAGACATCTTTGACACCATGAACTTTGTACTTCATGTTCCTCACACCATATTCATCATTATCAATATCTATTTGATTATCTTGCATTTTAAATCTATATAATTTTTCGTTTACGCTTGTACTACTTTTTGAAAACTTACCATCGACTATTCCCTCATCTTCATGTGGTAAGCATTTGAATTTACTAAATCTTCTATGTGGAACAACTGTATGTGGTATTTCTTTTATAACTTCGTTTTTTATTTTACAACCATTTATATAACCATGATTATCATGTCCACTATTATCATATATAACTTGTTTACTCGCATTATTGAAGTCATAATCTAAAATCAAATCACCTCTACTATTGTGTATCTTGACACTTGCTACTTGTCCTCTAAAATATTTTTGTTGTGGATTTGTTTTGTTTGGTTTACCCATATACATAGACTGACTTCCATATCTTTTCAAATGGTCTGTATAGACTAATGGTGACTCTGTACCCGTACCATGTCTCATTTCACTTTCTTCACCATTTACTGACAATCTAATTTCTTTATTCAGATTATCTACATCTAAATTTATTAGTGTCCATTGATTAGGATATCTCTTTACCCAACTATATAATAACTCATTTTTCCAAGTCCACATAGAATTTGATATAGCACGTGAGTTAGAATATGATATGGCAAAATCCCAACCTTGTCTTGAGAAAATAGGATATTGTTTATAGTCTTCTTCATTACCAATCATAAATTGTTCATCAACATCAGACGTTGGTTTTACTAACAATTCCATATTGAAGTTTTTACTATTGAAATTATGTAAACTTCTTGACGATGGAATTTCTATATAATCACTAATACCATCAAACTCACAAACACTCTTCAAGCCAGGACCTTTTAGTTTTCTATCATTAGTCATTTCCTTGATATGACATCTCCAAAATAAGTCGTCATCTTCCATACCCCAACCCCAATAATTGGTGTGATATCCATTGACTGCTTCAAATTGTTCTATGGTAAACAACACGACACCACCAAAGTATTCAACATCTCTGAGATTGTAATCCCATTGTGATAGATAGGTTGCTATATGTATAGGATTGTCTTTTGGGTATGAGTAATCTACATCACCCTCAGGCAACATATCGACATCATGGAATGCTACGTAATCACATCCCTCTTCTTTAGCTGCTAAGAACGCAGCGTTCTTTGTTCCACTACGATTGAACATCTTATCATCTACTTGATGTCCTATGAATATCTTGTGTTTTATATTTCTTTCGTCAAGATACTTTGTTAGATACGGAACTAATGTATCTAAGTGTTCCTTACGAACTCCGTCACCTGCATCTCTATATGGTATACATACACCTAAGTAATGACTCACAATTCAACCTTTATGTGAGTATATAATGAGTTTTGTTTGATATCCTTTATCTTACATTTTAGTGTATTCAAACCATCTACTGTATAACTTTCTAAACCTTTTTTTACTTTATTAAAAAATCTTGTCTGATTATCTCTTGTCTCATCGTGAATCCATCTCAATCCCTCTGCAGCCCATGCTGATTTCTTATGTGATTGTGAAGTGAATGTACCTTTACGTCTAAATGGTATGTCTACATATCTTCCAAGTTTACCAATCTCCTCTGTATGATAAGCTCCTATTATCTCACCATTATTATACCAACCACTATTGTCTAATACTTGATTATTTATAATGTGTTTGAAATCATAATACAATAACAAACTCTCATTATAATCAAACTTGGTTAGAGATTTTATTGCTTTATTACGACATACTTTCTCAATAAATTTTTGTTCTACTGATGAGTTCCAAATAGCAACTTCAGAAATAGTTCCTCTGAAGAAATAAGAATAATCATTTTCTTTTGGATTTGCACATCCTAAATAAATGTATGATTGTTTTGTATAATCTAAAACATTTTCTACATACGTTGAATCAATCAATTTATCATTTTGATAAAAAGACATTCTGTTTTCATCTTTACTATATACCAAACTCAACAATGTTGGATAATGAGTTTCGATATCAGTCATTATAGCATTTGATTTTTTATTAGAATCAAATATATCTGCTTTATATCTTCTATGACTTGTATACGACAAACCACAATGGTAGCCAGGAATTGATAATACAAAATGTTCGTCGTATGGTATTGTAGAAACTTGATGTTGTTCTTGTGGATTTATTCTTACTGATATTGTGAAATCGTTTTGTGTAAGTTTAGATAACTCCTCCGAAACTTTTATCTTTACATAATCATCGTAACCATCGAATACTAACCCACTTGTCAATAGGGTTTCGTCTACCCCAAAAAACTTTTTATCTAATGGTAATCCAACTTGCTTACATCTATAAAGTAAATCATCATCCTCAAAACCCCATCCCCAATAATTATTAGACCTACCATTTACTAATTCATATTGTTCTTTTGTAAATAGAGTAACACCACCAAAGTAATCAGCAAACTGTAACTCATAATCATATTCACTTGTATATCCTGCTAAGTGTATTGGTTTATCTACATCACAAGTATAATCAACATCACTATCAGGTATCAAGTCAACATCATGAAAAGCAAAGTAATCAAAATCCTTTACTGCTTCTAAGAAACCAACATTCAATAATTTACCTTGATTGAATGGTTTCTCATCATCTTGTTCAACAACAAAGATATGACAATCTAAATTACTATTTGTAAAATAATTTAGAAATCTATCAAGTTGTTTTTTTCTATTCCGATACGGGACTATTATCGCTATCTTTGACATTATCCCTCGGTGGTCTATTAGAACTACCCTCTAAGTAACCTTGAAACAAACTCTTGAACTCATGTAAATACCACTCAACACGACTTTGGTGGTCTACAGGATCCAACTCCAAAACTGTATCTTCAATGGTACGTAATGATTGAGCTATTTCTTCTAATGCGATTACTAATCTTTCGCTTCGACTTTTTTCTTCAGCCATTGTATTTTACCTTTCTATATTATCACACTTATCCATCTGTGATTTTTCTTGTAAATTTTATCTTGTGTTTTTTTATATTCTAAGTTTGACAAACCTATTTCATTTGTGTCTAATAACTTTGTTCTAACTTCATCATAAAAAATATCAGAGTTTATCAACTTGTCAGGATCGTATGACTTCAACATTGTTACTATTCCTTCAACATAGTCTTGATTTCCGATACTCTTATATTCACCATCTACTCTGTCACAAATATCTATTTCTGTACCAATGGTAAAACTCTGTTGTTCTACTTTTACAAAGTCAAGACTTTTAATTTTTACTTTCTTTCCTACTTTTATAATTCCATCATCACCATCAGCTATAGGTAAATTCTCATTATCATTTATTTTCTTTTTATAACAAGCCTTATTATCATTGTCTGTACTATCTAAGATAAAACTACTGTAACCTTTGGCGAAATCATAATATAACTTTGCTTGTTTTTTCAAATCGTTTCCATCAGTCATATAAAGTTTTCTGATATCCGTTGTGTCTAAACTTTTATCAAAAATCAAAAAGTCTGCTATCTGTCCAATAAAGTTTTCTTCAAATACACTATTACTACCAAAGTAAAACCACTCACCCTCAAAGTTATTTGTGCTAACACAATCTTTAGTATCTATCTCTGAACCATTTATGTACAACCCAATCTTTGTATCATCAAAAGTATAAACAACATTGTACCACTCATTTGGTTCACGATATTGTTCAATTACTTTAGCTGTTTCTTTTTGCCAAAAAGTTACTTTTATTTTATTTTCAGGTGTATAACTTATACCAAATTGTTTAGGTGGTCTACAAAAAATTCTTTGTTCATACTTTGTTTGTTGTGGTTTTATCCAACAACTTATTGTAAATGGTTTACTTGTAAAAGTATCAATATTTTTGTTAGTAGCTAATTCTAAATGTATATTTTTTGTAAAGGATAAAGCGTTTAACTTTTTAGGTATAAAATCATTGTATAAATAAACTTGAGTAAAGTCATAAAATATCTGAGACTTCGATGCAGAAGACATATCAATAAGTTTTCTCGTAGAAACTTTCTTATCTTTTATTCTTTCTAATAAATCATTGTCTTCATATCCCCAACCCCAATACTCATTTGAAAATCCATTTACTTTTTGAAAATCTTCTTTTGTCATTATAAAAACCCCACCGATAAACTCTTCGTATGGGTAGTATGAATCGTCAATAACAGAAGCTAAGTGTGTTGGTTTTTCTTTATATGAATAGTCACACTCATCAACCATTGGTAATAAATTTACATCGTGAAAACAAAAGTAATCAAATTCGTCTTTTATCAAATCAAAGGCAGCGTTGAATAATTTACCACGATTGAACGGGCATTCATCT
>Ga0208919_1000208_pt1 | contig 43229 bp, 40 predicted proteins | sample 4_EtaG_FD_184076 | JGI IMG/M metagenome (GOLD analysis project Ga0208919, IMG submission 184076) | Marine viral communities from the Subarctic Pacific Ocean - 4_ETSP_OMZ_AT15127 metaG (SPAdes) (version 3) | ecosystem: Environmental > Aquatic > Marine > Oceanic | place: Pacific Ocean | collected... | reverse complement strand
GTTCTGACGTTGAAACTTGGCCGAGCGAAAGTCCCTATGGTCGTGACTAATCATACTTACGATGTTGTTGGGAGTATGTTTCCACAAAAAGAGATGGGTGGAGGAAGTGGTCTGAAGTATGCAGCTTCGTCTATTGTCTATCTGAGTAAGAAGAAAGAGAAAGACGGTACGGAGGTAATCGGTAATATCATTCACTGTAAGAATCATAAGAGTCGATTGACTGTAGAGAATAAAATGGTGGATGTGCGACTGACCTATGATAGAGGTCTGGATCGTTACTATGGTCTATTGGAGCTCGCAGAGAAGTACGATATCTTTAAGAAGGTGTCCACACGATTTGAATTGCCCGATGGAAGTAAGCAGTTCGGTAAGACAATCATGAATGATCCCGAAACCTATTTCACCGCCGAAATTCTAGCACAGCTAGAAGAATGTGCATCCAAGGAATTCAAGTATGCTGGAAGTAATTGATAACTGTTGCTCACCCTACTATCTTGAGATGATGCGGCAGTCTGCGATTTCTAGTGAGTCGTGGAATATGAGATATCCTCAAGGTCGCCCCTTTGAGGACAAGCATCTGAAGCTGGACGTTATTGTTAACGAAGTCAAAGAACCTCTGCTGGCAGGTATGGCAATGGGTCTATTGATTAACATCTACAGCCAGCGACAGGACTTGTTTGTTCCTGATGTTTCCTATTGCAGCATATCCATGAAAGATAAATATCGTGAAGATAATCTGCATACAGATCATGAGAATGATTTTGACTATGTGAAGATACTTGGATTGCTAAACGGTGATTGGGGTTCACAGGATGGTGGGCTCTTTATGCATGGTGATGAGGTGGTTCCGATGAAGCCCTGTACCTTTGTTGTGTTTGATCCAAGAATACCTCATCGTGCAAGTGAGATATTTACGGAGAAAAAGAGACTTGGGCTTGATTTTACTGTAAAAAAAGTTTGACAAATTCTTTTTTGTATGGTATAGTAAGTTATTATGATTGCTACACTAATAGTATTACTCATAACAGGGTATCTTGTATATCGTCTGATACGGCATCCCATTAAATCTTTAAAGTTTATTGGGGCAGTGCTTGGTTTGTTGTTGCTTGGTGCGATTGTATATGGTATACTATTTGGTGGTGCAATTTATATTTTGTCATAGGAGAAAAATATGTGGATGTTTAAAACGTACAAGTCCAGAGAAAATGGTTACGGTGAACCTACAGCTGCGGTGACACGCAGAATTAATAATTTAAACCGGCCGTTTGATTTGGGTAAATCAGAAGATCGCAAGATAGTGGGATACTGCTATCTTGAATGGAAGGAGAATATTTAATGACTCGATTAGCTGGATGGGGATTTTTCCTCGCAGGGTTGGGTATCTTTCTACACTATGCATTTGCGGTGGGATATGATGTGATAGAACTTATGAACTACTTGGATATGAAAACTGGTTATGAAGATGAGCTTAAAAAAGTTATTACTAAGAAACCTTGAAGAATGGTGGTTTCTTAATTTCAAACGTGTAACACCTTATGGGAAAATAAAATGAAAATCGGTGATGTAGTAAATTATGTTGGTGAGTATGATGAAATGAAGTCAGGCTCAATAAAAGGAGTCATGTCTGACATGGACTCATATGAGCTTATGTCGTTGAGGGACGGTCTTCCCTGTTATTGGTCTAAGAAGATGGGTAAGTATACTCCTGTCAAGCCCAAGAACATGGAGTCCGTGTTTCTTGAGATTAAGACCAAGACGGGCTTCGATTATATTTCTGTGGAAGAAATTCTTTCATGAGAAAATCTCTAGTCTGTATATCTTCAGGGCAGGACAGTGCTGCTGTTCTTTATGATACTCTGAAGAATACTGATGATGAAGTGTATGCGAGGTATATTAGGTTTCCCTACCATTACTCAAAAAACAATTTGGATTTTGCAGAGCCATATATTTTGAATGTTGTGAACTGGTGCAAGGAAAACATTCGGGATTTTGATTATGGTATAGAAGTAGCAGAAAGTCCCAATTGGTCATTTAACCTTTCACCAGAGGATAGAGTATGTGATCAATTGCCTAAAAAGGTTCTTGACAAATATGAAGGAACACCAGTTTTAAATTATAAATCGCCGGGATTAGAAGGAGTGTGGAATCGTTATCTAATTGCTAAAAAACTAAAAGTAGATGCTGCAATTATAGGAAAAGACCTTATACAAGAATATCACGATATTTCTTATTGTAATAATACCGAATGGAATGAAGTGGTATCTCAAAATTGGAGTCAATATGACAATAGACATACATGTGATTTAACTTCTTTTTGGTATGAATTAACAGACATACCTCTGGAAGCGCCGCTTGCATATAAGTATAAATTATCTCGTTTAGGAATTTATGATATGTTACCTGTAGAACTAAAATCAAGAATTAATCAATGTGCAAATATTAAACGAGAGGGAGAAAACTGGTGCGGTGAGTGCGAGCGCTGTTTGACAAGACAAGTTTATGAGGCTAGACTTCCTTGGGTTGAAACAAAATCATATACTATGGAACAGGTAGATAAAATATTTCACAAATACTTTGAGAAAAATTCATTAGATAAAATAGCAAGTCAAAGTGCAAGGATTGGATATAGAGATTGTCTAACTATAATGTTCAGGGCTTCTGATAATCAAGATGAAATTGATTATCTTGTAGAGCATGGGGAGTTTAAAAAGTTTTCATGAGAAAATCTCTTGTCTGCATATCTTCTGGACAGGACAGTGCTGCTGTCCTGTGTAATACTTTAGTAAATACGAATGATAAGGTATATGCTCGGTATATAAGAATGAAACATTTCTATTCAAAAAATGATTTGGATAATGCTGAGAAATATGTCCGTGATATCATAGATTGGTGCCAAAAAAATATTCGTAAGTTTGATTTTGACGTAGAAATATCAGACCCCCCAAGATGGTCTTTTTTTCTGCAACCAGAGCAGAGAGTTTATAATCAGGGAGTTTCCAAGGAGTTTATGGATCAGTTTCAACCATTAGATGGTATGGTGAATGGGGTTGCAGTTCCCCGAAATGGTAAAAAAACTGGATTTGGACCATCCCATTCATTAGAAAGAGCTTGGGGTTGGGCAAAATTAGCAGAATATTTAAATGTAGATGTCGTTATTACTGGAAAAGATAGACTGCAAAGCTTTATTAAAATGGATGGCACAAATTTTGGAACCATCCCAAAACGTAATCATTGTGAAATATCTGCTGCAGCGTTGAATTCTGAAAATGGTTTTTATGGACCACAATTTTGGCAAGGAATTACTGACATACCTTTTGAGAAACCATTTGGAATTGGATCGCAGAGAGCATGTAGAGTTTCAATTTATGATTATTTACCAGATGAATTAAAACAACGTATAATGTCTTGTCGTTCTGGACAAAAAAAATATTGTGGTGAGTGTTTAAGTTGTTTGACCAGAGAAGTTTATCAGATAGCTTATCAGAATAACATATTTACTCTTCAAGAAATAGAAAAGATATATGATCTTTATATGGAAAAAGTATTAATTCCTATTTTTGCAAATGATGAAGTTCTTCCTTTTAGTCCCGAATTTGATGCTGCATTATTAAAAGAAATATTATTTGCATGTTCGTCTTCCACACTTGATGGAAGTATTAAATCAATTAAAAAGACAAATTTATTGAACGGGAATTTTAAATTTGATCTTCCTATTAGTAGATACCCACGAAAATGAGTTCTCTATCTAAACTCGTTAATTACATAGAAGAAGATACCAAGAATACAGAGAAGGCTCTGAAGTCTTTAAAGTATAATCCAGCATCTCGGCCCTTTGAGATGAAATTTCCTGTTATTGAAAAGTTCTATCGCAACCCTGCTCTACAGAAACGCATTTCAAATACCTGTAGGTCAATAGGTGATATACAGAATAAGGAAACAAATGTCAAGGCCAATATGACAAGCTGGTTTATGTGGGAGGAAGACAAGGACTTTGAGATTATCGCAAACAAAGCAATTGAAATTGCTCATGATAATTCTCCCTCACCTGTTGCACTTGCGACATATGATTGTTGGGGTGCAGTATACAAAAAGGGAGATTGGACAAAGAACCATGATCACTGGCCTCAGATATGGAGCTGGGTGTATAACGTAGAGTGCTGTGATAACTGCGCTCCTCTCGTATTCCATGATAGTAGGGATGATGTTCATTCTGATCATGCATACTCTCTTACACCAAAGTCAGGTAGATTTACCATGTTTCCCGGCTGGATTAAACATTCTGTGCCAGAACATCAGTGTGATCATGATCGAATTATTGTTGCTGGAAACATCAGTGCAGACCCATATCATGTAATTGGGTTCGCACAAGCAAGAGACAGAGAAAGAAAAAATACTAAATAACCCTTACCATGTTAAGATATAGAGTATATTCCAAGAATATATTATGTGACGGCATGACAGAGAGTGAAGCAAAAGAAGCAGTAATGCAGCTTCAAGATTCTCAACCATCTGAAACATTTGAAGTAGAAGAGTACAACCTTAATACCGTAAAAGGTAGACTAGGGCGTGATCCTGATCTGCACTAATCCTTATAAATAATCAGTACAAACTGATTTAAAAAGGGATTGTGATGCCTGATAATTTTATGGGAATGGACGGATTTGTATGGTTCGTCGGTGTTGTAGAAGATCGTAATGATCCAGAACAATTGGGTCGAGTGCGAGTTCGATGTCTTGGATTTCACACAGAAGATTTAACTAAGCTTCCAACGGCAGATTTGCCGTGGGCTCATGTTATGCATCCAGTTACAGACCCTTCCATGCAAGGAATGGGTAACAGTCCCACTTTCCTTGTTGAGGGCAGTTGGGTTATTGGTTTCTTTCGGGATGCATCAGCAAAACAGCAGCCAATCATAATCGGTAGTCTGCCGGGCGTTTCACAAACTCCACCTGATCCTACGAAGGGGTTTAGTGATCCTCGTGGCTCAAAATCAATTCAACCTGAGTATGCTTCTCAACAACCAGCAAAGACCGGGCCCGCCGGAACTAATCAGTTTGGTCCATATCCTGTAGATGGTACAACGGTAACTAGATTTTCTGGTCATGGTATAGGTGAGCAAACTACAAACCACTCTGTGCGTGGTAGTCCACAAACAAAACAAAAATTTGTTGACAATGATGTAAGTAGATTAGCAAGAGGTCAACTATCAGAAGAACATTTTGCATTGCTTCGTAGAAGGTTGTGGAGGGAAACTGATAACCCCATTGCACGAAGACCTACAATGGGTGCAACAGAAGGAACAAAAGACGAGCAAAAAGTTAAACTTTGGGCTGAACCTAGACCTAAAAGTATTAAAGCAGAAGGTGTTACAAAAGAGGCTGAGACAGAAGAGGGCGATGATGTATATGATTATCAAGAATATCAATCTGCTGTATATCCTTACAATCATGTGTACGAATCTGAAGCAGGTCATATATTTGAAATAGACGATACACCCGGCGGTGAAAGAATACATCGTGAACACAGCTCTGGAACCTTTGAAGAATTTCATCCAAAGGGCGAAAGAGTTATTAAGGTCATTGGTGATAATTATGAAATAGTTGCTGGTAGTGCTTTTGTTCATATTAATGGAACATGTAATGTTCTTATTGATGGAGATAAAAATGAATATATTAAGGGTGATTATGTTTTAGAAGTAGAAGGAGATTATACACAGAGTATTGGTAAAAATATGAAAACAAAAATTGGTGCAAAGGCCAATGGTAATAAAACAGAAGAAATTATAGGTAATTTCTCTTACAACTATACAGGAGATGTAAAGGGAACAGTTCATGGTGATTTTGATACCATTATAAAAAAATCTGAAAGAAGAACTGTTAGTGGCATCAGTGGGTATAATTTAACTGTGCAAAAAGACATGTTTTTACAAACGGTTCAAGGTACTATTGCAATTGTTTCGGCTGATAAATTTAATGTTTGGGCCCAAGATGATATGATATTGTCTGCTGGAGAAAAGGCGCAATTTAGTAGTCACGGCGGTGGTACGCAAATTCAAAGTGATGGACTGATCAATATTATAGCTGGAACTACATCCAACATAAAAAGTGGTGCTAAATTAGATGTTACTGCTGGTACAATCCTTGATCTTAACTCTGGTGGCGGTTCGCCAACATCTACAAATAAGATTAACTTGAACTAATGGCACACGAATTTCAAATAGTGGATACATCTGGAACACTCACAACGTATACAGATTATAATTCTATACCATTAAATACGATAGCAGAAGTAATAAAATTTGTACCAGATTTGGGAACAAGAGTTGATAATAGGGAGATTTTATTAGAAACAGCAACATTTAATTCTACTGCAACAGATATACTCATAGGTGTAGATGGTACACTAGATTCAGATGAATTACCAACAGAATTTTATGTTGTATTGGATGGAACAGATGGCTCATCAACAAATGCTGGAGATAATATATTATTTGAAGATGTTGATAGTCCAGATAGATTAGTTCCAGAGCAGTTTACAGATGGGGTAGGAATGACTGATGATATTTCAGTGGCATCTTTTGTTCGTGTATCAGCTTCTGTGCCTGACAATGATGTAAGAGATGTAAAGTTTAACAACGATGGAACTAAAGTGTTTGTATTAGGTAGAGATAATGATAATGTTTATGAATATTCAGTAGCTACTGCTTGGAATGTTTCATCAATAACTCTTGTTCGGACTTTAGATATTAGTGTTGTAAGTTCCACGCAAGGAGATAATGCGGCAAATAGTATAGAATTTAATACAGACGGAACTAAACTGTTTGTGTTAGGTCAAGGTCAAGACAATGTTGATGAATATGCATTAAGCACAGGATTTGACCTCTCAACAGCATCTTTTACACGAAGTCTTGATATAAGTGGCCAAGAAGATCAACCCTATGGTATAGCATTTAATAATGACGGAACTAAAATGTTTATTACAGGTCGGAGAGGAGATGATGTTAATGAATATATATTAACAACAGGATTTGATATTTCAACAGCATCATATTCTCAAAAGTTCTCTATTGACCAAGGTAACGGCCGCCCATCAGCAGTACAATTTAATTCAGATGGTACTAAGATGTTTATTCTAGAGGGAGGCACCACCGCCGAAGGTGATAATACTATATTTCAATATACACTAACAACAGCATTTGATGTGTCAACAGCATCTTATTCAGATAAATCGTTTAGTCCATATAATGAAGAGGAAAAACCAAGAGGTTTCTGCTTTGGTGATAACGAAACTCAACTGTATGTAGCAGGATGGAGGGGAGATGATATTAATCAATATACCTCTCCTTGGCCAAAACGTGCAACTGATGCCCTTGATATGGATGGTGATGGTGAAACTGATATTCGATCCACAGACGGATTAGAAAATCATTTGTTGCTTGAAGATCATGATGTTATTATATTAGAGAGTTCAACACAAAATATAGATGAAGTGGTATTTCCAGATGTTTTAGTAAGTGAGCAAAGTGGAACAGGAGATGATAGAATAGGATTTATTGTAGAACGAGATGTGCCTCCGACAAATCATTCTCATGGCCCAGCAGGAGAACCATATGTTGGCAACGAAAATGATAGCAGAAAAAACACTTATGCTTCAGTGTCAGAAATAAGAGATGCAGATTTATGGGTGTATCGATTAGATTTATTAGTACAACGAGGAATTAGCAATGTCGGATGAATGTGAAATTAAACTTGTAGTGAATGGAGAACTTAATAAATATACACGGTGGGAAGATGTACCAGAAGAATTTGATAATATAATTAAGTTTCATTTTGATATTCCACCAGAACCACATACCCAAGAAGACCATGATAAAATACATATGTGGCTCAAAAGATTTGATTATTTAGGAAAGAAAGAACAGGAGAAAGAAAATGCCCGCAGTAACATTTAAAGGTGCGGCTGATGCACCGCATTGTAGTGGCATGGTCAGAAACGGTGCTTCAACTAATGTTTATGTAAATGGTAAAAGGGTAAGCAGAGAGGGTGATAAAAATACAACTCACAAAAGGCCTCCCGATAAACCTCCATGCCCATCTCATGCAGCACCGATATCAGCTGGCTCTCCTACTGTTTTCGTAAATGGTAAGGGATGTGGTAGAGTTAATGATAATCTGAGTGGTTGCACAAAAGTTGCAGAAGGTAGTCCTAATGTGTTTGCTGGCGGAACAGATCGTTCTCTCTTATCAGGCGGCGAGTTTGAAGTTGTTGAGGAATGAGGAGATAATAGATGGTGGATTACGAAGTTACAGGCGCCACGGCCGGTGTTAAATATACAAAAGAATTTGATAATTATAATCCTTCTGCCATAGGTAATGAATATACAGATGGTGATGCTGACGTTCCCTCATATGATACTTTTGAGGAAGGCATTCAAGCAATTATCAAAGGTATTCAATCTCTTTTTAGCTCAACTGATGCTACAAAAAACGAAGCAAAGGCAAAATCTGTTACTTTATCAACTACTCCATCGACCAATACAACTACAAAAACAGATAATGCTAGAATTGTTGCATTAGATGAAGCATGTAAAGCACAGTTTGAAGAAGTTGGTTGTGACATTCCAATTCAACCCGGCGATGCTAATGCAAATATTAATGCAGGGCAAAGTATCCAAAGAGCTATACACACATCTTGGGTCAATCCTGATGCTGCAAAAACCCAACAAGCACTAATGGTAACTAATGGAATTGGAGCTGAAGCAGCAAAACGTAGAAATAAAGGTGAAACAAAAGAACAAGCAGTTGCCGCAGAATTTGCTCTTGGTTTAGCAACACTTGCAGCAGGTAGAAACCTCAATGCCTCCGGCGTTTTAAATTTGATTGTTAATGCTATTGGTCAGATAGTAAGTCGATCACAGAATGTAACACATTCTACAAAACATCCAAAACCAGAGCGATCTTATGTTGCACAACAAAATGCACAACAACAGGCACAATTTGCAGCTGCACTTGCAATATTTACTAGTTTGGCAGGAGGTGCCCGCAGCAAAAGGATTTCAACTCCCCTTACAGGACCATTTAGGGCAGCTACATTTGGAGGAATGACAGGTTCTTTTCAAAATTCTCAGGATATTGTATATGCATATCCAAATGATGACGGTATTGACGAAGTTGCTTTTGCTGCTGATCCGCCCGCCGCAGTGTCAAATTGGAAGAATCCAGATGCTTAACCAGCGGCGTAGGAAAATGCATATAATAAAAAGAAAGGTAATAACAACCGTTGACATTTTATACTGGATGCCAGATTACGATAATATATTGCAACAGTTTGTTTGGCAAACTATGGATGTTAGACCGAAGTACCCAAGAGTACACAAATTTTTAAACTATTGGCATCATAATATTGATGCAGTTATATCAGAAGTAAAGATTTTAGATAGTGATGATACAGAATATAGACCAGTGAAGGAGATTATTAATGGCTAAGAGAAAAAAAAGTAGAGATACTTATACATCAAAGGGTGAAGGATGTAATGTTCGTAAGGATATTATAAATGCAATGCGAAGAGAAAGAAGTCTTCTGGATATTAGGAGGGCAAAATTTAAAGCATTTATGAAGGGAAAGAAAGTATTTGTGACAATACCAAACCCAAATACAAACGAAACGAACAAACCTTTTATTCGTGTGCCTGCAGAACAAGTTTGGCGAAAAGAAAAATATATTATGAAAACAAAAGACCCCAAGTCTTTATAAATAATAAAAACAGGAGTGCATTATGGCAACTTTAACAAAATCTTCAGATTTTGATTATTTAGATGAAAGGGGTAGAAAGGATGCCCAAGGACAGAATAATATTGACCGTAATGTAAGACAGTTCAGAGACTTGGACTTATATTTTACTAAAGCATCTGGAACAAAAGATGTTAATAAGATAACAGATGTTCAAGCAGTTAAACGGTCTATTCGGAATCTTGTTTTATTGAATCGTTTTGAGAAGCCATTTTCACCTTACATATTTGGTGGTGTTATTGAAACTCTATTTGAACCTATGACTCAGGTTACAGGTATTCTTTTGGGAAAACAAATAGAGTCTGTTATTGCTGCGTATGAACCAAGAGCAATATTGCAAGAGGTTAATGTAAGAGAAAATTTTGATACAAATGAGTATGATATACAAATTATTTTTATTATGGCTAATAATCCTGCTGAACAGGTAGACCTAGAATTCATGTTAGAGAGATTACGATAATGGCTGTAAACGATAAAAGACTCACCGTAACTGAATTTGATTTTGATGATGTAAAATCAAATCTAAAGACATTCCTAAAAGCACAGACAGAATTTACGGACTATGATTTTGAGGGTTCTGGTATGAACGTCTTGTTAGATGTTCTTGCATATAACACTCATTATCTGGGATACAATGCAAACATGCTAGCAAACGAGATGTTTATGGATAGTGCATCTTTACGAGGTAGTGTTGCTTCCCATGCAAAAACTTTAGGGTATGTACCAACATCTGCAAGAGCAGCAAAAGCAACGATAACTGTTTCACTTAATGTTCTTGCATCAGCACAAGCAACTGCTACCATGTCGGCCGGAACCGCATTTACAACAACAGTAAATAATACTGCATATCAATTTGTAACGGATACCGCATATACAAAAACAAACTCAGGTGTTGGAATTGTTTTTGAGAATATTCCTGTATATGAAGGGACATATGTTTCTTCTCGTTTTACAGTAGATACATCTAACTCAGATCAAAGATTTGTTATACAAGAAACTAATGCAGATATGTCAACTCTTACTGTAAAGGTACAAACATCATCTTCAGATTCAACTCAAAATACATATACACAAGCAACAGATATTACAGGTGTATCTGCAACCAGTAATGTTTACTTTTTACAAGAAGTAGAAAACGGAAAGTTTGAAATATATTTTGGTGATGGTGTTATTGGTAGAGCATTATCTGATGATAATATAATAATTCTTACTTATGTTGTAACAAATAAAGCTGCGGCAAATGATGCTGCAACTTTTACATCAGCAGGTGCGATTGATAGTATAACGGATATATCTGTAAGAACAGACGTTAAAGCAACAGGTGGTGCTGAACCAGAAAGTATTGCTTCTATAAAATATAATGCACCTTTGGATTATGCTGCTCAAGGAAGGTGTGTTACTACTGAAGATTATAAGGTTGTTGTTAAAGGTCTATACAACGATACGAAATCATTACAGGTGTGGGGTGGTGAGAGCGGTTCTTATGATACAAGTCTTGGAGTTGTGGATACTAAAGAATATGGTAAGGTTTTTATTTCAATTAAATCTACCACAGGACAAATGCTCACAAAACAAGAAAAAAATGAAATTGTCGTAGGACTTGCAACGTATAAAGTTGCAGGCATAACACCAGTTGTGGTTGATCCAGAAACAACGAAATTGATATTGAATACTACGTTTAAATATGATTCTAGTAAAACAACGGAAACTAATTCTAGTCTTGTCACTCTTGTTACTAATACACTAACAACATATAATACAGATAACCTTAGTCAGTTTGATGGGATTTTCAGATTATCCAAAGTTCAAAGACTCATAGATGAAACAAATTCTTCATTGTTAAGTAATATTACAACTGTAACTATTGCAAATACAATTACTCCTACTTTAAATTCAGCAACTTCTTATACATCAACCTTTAATAATGCTTTCTATGCTCCGTATTCTGGTTACAATAAAGAAAAGGGTGGAGTGATTGCAACAACTGGCTTTAAAATACAGGGTGATACAGTTAATACAATGTTTTTTGATGATGATGGTGAGGGCAATTTAAGAATGTATTATCTTGTTGCTGGAGCTAGAGTTTACCAATTAATTAACGGAACTACTACTGTAGGAACAGTGGATTATGTTAAAGGTACTGTAAAAACTGTTAGTCTTACCATTACAGATATAGGCAATGTGGATGGTGCAACTTCTACATCAATTCGCATTACAGCAATACCTAGTTCAAATGATATAGTACCAGTTAGAAATCAGCTATTGGAAATTGATTTTGTCAATTCAGTTATAACAGGTGAGGTTGACACTATCGCTGTCAGTGATGCCAGTGCTGGTTCTACTTATCAAACAACTTCATCCGTAACATCAACATCGAGCTACTAAAATGTCACCATTTGATAACCCATATGCACTGACCTCAGAGCTAGAAAATAAAATTAGTACTCAGCTGTCTGGCCAGATGCCGATGTTTGTTACTGATGAACATCCACTATTTGTAAAATTTTTAAAATATTACTATGAGTTTTTAGAAGCTGGTGAACTTACATTAATTGCGACCATAGATAACATTGCTCAAGAAACAGCTGCTTCAAATCTCATACTTGATGAAAATGGTGAGAAGATTGTTACAGAGAGGGGTGCTGGTACTCTTACAAAATTTGTAATTGGTGAAACAATAACTGGTGGTACTTCTAACGCAACTGCAAAAGTACTTGCTGAAGATTTAGCAAATGGTAAAGTTTTTATAACTGCAAAAACTCAATTCATTAATGGTGAAACTGTAACAGGAGGGACTTCTAGTTCAACAGGTACAGTAACCAAATATAGAGCAAACCCTATACAAAATATTCAACAGTTGTTATCTTATGCTGATGTTGATAATACGATATATGATTTTCTAGATCAGCTTCGTGATTCTTTTATGAATTCTATTCCAAAGAAACTTGCTGATGGAGTAGACACAAGAAACTTAGTTAAAAACATAAGAGAATTATACAGAGCGAAAGGTACTTCAGAAGGTCATAAAATTTTTATGAAGATGCTTCTTGGAGAATCTGCTGAAGTATTTTATCCAAATACTCGTATGATGCGTGTTTCTGACGGTAAGTGGAATCTAGTAACAAAAATAAGATGCTCTCCCGGCAATAATGTTGAAGCTTCAGAGGTTGTGAATAGAACTCTTACTGGGCAAACTTCTGGTGCAACAGTTGTCATAAGTAATGCTGCAACTTTTTCTGAAACTGCTGATCCTATCATAGAGTTTGAGGTTGATGCTTCATCTCTTGTTGGAACTTTTGTTAATGGCGAAGTCTGTAAAGCTGTATCAAAAGAAACTGGTTATAATTATAATTTTACCATTAGACAGATTGTTAATGGTTTTACTTTAACAAATAATGGTATTTTATATTCTGTTAATGATCTTTTAGATATTGATAGCAATACTGCGATAGGTAATGGTCTTGCTGCAGCTAAAGTTAAAACTATTAAGTCGGGTAGTATTTTTGATATTGTTGTTGATGATGCTGGAACAGGCTATAGAGAAGGTGAACCTCTTGTATTTACAACTTCAGAGGATGATGTGGATACTGCTACAGGTGTTGTTTCCATTCTTGAAGGCTCGTTACTATTAGATGGTACAGCAGAAGTTTTAGACAATGGTGTTACGCAAACTTCAACGGATGCTGGAGACTTCATAGTTCTAGAAGAGGGTTCTGTTTTTCATGAAAATGAATGGTCATTCGTATTAGAAGATGGTACACTCAATGCTCCATATGCGGTATATGGAATTGATATCTCATATAGTGATACAAAAGGTTATTATTATCCTCTTTATCTTAATCTTCAAGATGCTGAAAGCTCAACTATAACAAAAGCAAAAGCAACCACTAACGGAAAAATAACTGATTCAAAAACTTTGGTTCTAGATGGTAATAGTGGAACTATTGCAGTTGATATGGTGGTCTTTGGTGAGGGCCTCGATCCTAGTGCAACTATCAAAGTTGCAACTGTAACAGATCAAAATAATATAATTTTGGATACAACAGTAACACTTGCTGATGATGTTGTATTATCTTTTAGATCAATTAAAACAGCAGTTCATACTCATAAATTTTTAGAGTTTCCTAACGAAACTTTTTATATGCCATCTTCATCAACTAATCATCATAAGGACAGTTATGATTCCAGTACATATGATTTATATGTGAAACATTTACGATTAGATAGCACTGAGATTGCTGGTTATTCAGAAGCATCTGGCAGTCGTATTGCAGCAGAGTATGGAACTTCCAGACCTGTATCAAGAGATACTTACGGAACCAGTGCAGATAGAATTGGTCTTGAAGAAGGTTCTACAACAACTGAATCCAGTAGAGGAAGTATTGGTAGAGCAGTAGTAACTGATTCTGGTGGTGGTTATACTTCGTTACCAACCGTTTCAGTATCAACTGGTGACGGTACAAGCACAAAACTACTAGCAACTACAACCGACATTGGAGGTGTTGATAGTGTTGAATTAACCAATATTGGTTTCAAATATTTTGAAGCACCGCAATCTGATTTTAGGGCAAACTTTGTTCTTAAAGATGTAACAGGAACATTTGCTGTAGATAATACGTTAACCACACACACAGGAACGGTTAGAAGTTGGAATTCTAATACACAGGTTCTACAAGTAAGCATAGAAGATAATATAAGAGTTGCACTTAATATTCCTTCTTCAATTGCTATTGGTTTGGAAGATGGGCTTATTACCCACAATTCTGCTGATGGGAATCAAAACCTATTACAATTAGAAAATATTCTTGATGAAGGTGATCAGATAGTTGATGCTGATGGCAATCGAATTGTTACAGATGCTTTAGGAACGAGTGATGAATATCTTGTATTAGAATCTGGAAATGGGGAAACTGCTGGTAGTGCTATTATAATGGAATCTGAGGATGCAACATATTTTCCACCTATTTCATTAGAATCTGCAACGGATACAACTGATGATGGCGGACATATCGTAAACGAAGGTTCCAGTGATAACATTCTTACAGAGACAGCTGTATCAAAGGGTGATTCAACTGGTGGGCAACAAAATCAAAGAATATTAACAGAGTCATCCCAAAGAACTGAAGATGATTTTGGACCAATTGATTCTACTGATAATTTAACAGAAATCCGTGAGCTTGGCAGTGTATTTAATATCGGGGAACCTTTAAAATTTAATGGTGCAATCGTTGAGATTGGTGGTGCAATTCTTTTAGATGGTACAGATGCAAGTGGTACGGATGGCGGTAGTCAAATCCAGCATGAAGCTTTTGATGAAAGTAACAGTATTATTATTAACGGCACGGATTCTGATTTATCAGATGCAAATGACGAGATTATATTAGAGTCTGGTTCTTTACCATCAGCTGGCAGTGTTGCGATTGATGGAACAAACAGTTCCAGTTTTCATGCTGGTGATAATATTATTAATGAAGCAACTGGTATAGATTATTCTGCTGGAACAACAGTCATAACCGATAGTGGTGGAGCATCTGGAACGATTGTTAATGCTGATGTTGCAAAAGGTAATTTGTCTGTTGGTGTGACTACTGAAACATATGGTTCTTACGGAACTGATGTTGCCAGTCGTATCAGTGAAGATTTAATCCGTATACAGGATTCATATTATTATCAAGATTTTTCCTATGAGGTGCAAACTGCATCTGGAACAAATAGTTACATAAACGAACTTAGAAAAGCAGTACATCCAGCTGGATTTGTACCATTTGGTAAAGTTAGTATAGCAAGTTCTATTTCTGCTGCTATAGGAACGGTTGGTTCTAGTCTTGGTGGCGGTTATACTTCCGATACCGATACCTATTCACCGATACTTGCTTCCACTCTTGAAGTTATATTCTCTGAGACAATGCAACGCAGACTTAAAGCTATTGATATTGGTATTGGTAGTTTTGAAGAAGCAATTATATTGGAAAGTGAAGAGAACGCAAATAATGTTGGTGACACCATTGTTCTGAATGGTACAGATTCTTCAAGCACTAATGCTGGGGATTCCATACTAGCAGAAACACAACTTTTTGTTTTCCCCGACTTTGAGGGTATAGAACTTGAACATCAAACAGATACGAGTGCTGGTGGATACGGCCGTGTCATTCTTAATGGAACAGATGCATCATCTTCTAATGCTGGTGATATAATAATATCTGAAAGTGCAGAGGCATTATCAAACAATCTGGTTCTTGATAGTTATGAGGACAGTAATCATTTTGTAAGAACTGATGCTGGTAGTGACATATTATTAGATGGAACAGATTCAAGCTCTAGTAATTCTGGCAGTGCGATAGAATTAGAAGACCCTGTTTCTGACGGTAATGTAAAAATTGGTTTACAGACAATTGATAAAGATAAATTGTCAACACTTCTAAATGAAGATGGTGGAGATCAACAACTTGAAACCGCATTTGAGGGGGATGGACCAGATCACGAAACAGCTATAGTTTCCTTTATAAGCAGAAGAATTCAAATAGCAGATGCTCTACCAAGACATCTTTCCACTGGTGCTGTTACAATTGCAAGAGCAGGGTTTTCTAAAAGGGGTTCCATAGAACTAGAAGGTGCTCAAGAAAAAGGTAAACTGTTAATTAATCTTGCTGAAACTGAAAGTGTAACTTATGCAACGCATACACATTCTGCTGGAGAAGGTTTTGCATTAGAGGATGGTACAGACCTTGATAGAGATAATTCATTTAGTTTTGTAGATATTGATAACTATCGAAATGATAAAATTGTTTTAGATGGACATAACGATTTGATTATTTTAAATGGCACTGATGGTAGTTCTTCTAATGCTGGTGATAATCTTATTTTAAATGCTACTGATGGTAGCGCTTCTAACGATGGAAGTAACATAGTATTTGATTCTGAATTTACAACTGGTCATAATATTTTGACAGAAGATGCTACAGATGCAAATTCCAGTGCCGGTGCTGATATTTTAGTTACCGAAGATATTTTTAGTGGCTCAGTATTCTTAGATAATATTCAACGTAGTGATTTGATACTTATGGATGATGCTATCACGGATGCTACAGGTGGTAAAAGAAATAGTGATATAGATGGAACAGCAATTCTTTTGGAAGGAAGTGCTGGCACAGTCGCATGTAGACAAGAAGATGGAACACAAGTTGCGACCACATTTGGAGATCGTATTTTACTTGAGGGAGGTATTGGTTGGAATGATCAATTAATGATAGATGTTCCTGATAGAATTGCAGCAGAAGAGGGTAGTAATAAGGGAACAATACCATTTAAAAATTATACCATATCAAAAACAGAACCTTTAACAAGATCAGCTGAAATTAAAGGTCGAGATATAGGTCAGATATCATTAGAGGATGAAGCAGATGAAGTAACTAACATTAGGTTAGAAGGTCATGGAGATGCTACAGGTATTATCATAATGAATGGTATCAACATAAGTTCTGAAGAAGAAGGTAATCCTATAGCAATGGAAAAACCTCATGATATTCCAATACATCATGGAACAGGTAGTGTTATTCTTAATGGTACTGATGGTAGTTCTACTAATGCTGGTGATCAAATAACATTTGAAGCAGGAACATTTGAAGAATTTGAAAGAAACTTCCCAACTCTTGTTCCTGCCCGTTGGGATTCAAAAAATACTACGTTTGATACGACTAATATAACATTTGATAACATAGATTAATCGTTATAAATAATAAAGAATAAAAGGAAGTAAGGATGGCATATCAATCACTTAATATAGGAACAACAGGTGGTGACGGCACTGGTGATACTATTCGTGTCGGTGGTGATAAAATCAATGATAACTTTTCAGAGATTTATACCCTTTTAGGTGATGGAACTGATCTTAGTAGTGGTATAAGTGCTACTGCAAGTGTAATCACCTTAACCTCGCCAACTATAACCACACCAACAATTGCAGAAATTGATTCAGGCTCTACCATCACTTTGGATGCAACCACTGATATTGTTCTTGATGCAGACGGTGGAGATATCTTTTTTAAGGATGATGGAACTACGTTTGGCTCTGCAACAAATACTTCTGGTAATTTGATCATCAAATCTGGTACAACAACAGCTGCAACATTTAGTGGTGCCAATGTAACACTTGCTGGTACTGTTGCCTCTACTGGTGTTCTTACTGCTAATGCTGGCGTGGTAATAGATAATTTTACAATTGATGGTGCAGAGATTGATCTATCTTCTGGTGATTTAGAAATTGATGTTGCCGGAGATATAACACTTAATGCAGATGGTGGTGATTGGAACTTTAATGACGATACTGCATCAATATTAAAAATTACTAATAGTTCAGGCGATGTTATTTTTAAACCAACCACAGACGCAAAAGATATTATTTTTCAACAGTATGATGGAACGGAAGTTGCAAGAATAGAAGACGGTGTTCAACTTAATGTAAGTGCAACTACAGCATCCTCAAGCACCACAACTGGTGCGTTGATTGTTGGTGGAGGTGCTGGTATTGCTGCTGACCTTTCTGTTGGAGATGATATTAATCTTCTCTCAGATAGTGCAGCTATATTTTTTGGTGCTGATAAAGATATTGTGGTTTCCCATAATGCTGATGTCGGGCTGTTTATAAAAAATGCAAATACTGGTGATGATAAACCAATTGTTCTTAATCTACAAACTGGTGAAACGGATATTCAAGCTTCTGATGTATTAGGAAGTATTAGATTTAATGCTCCAGACGAGGGCACAGGAACAGATGCCCTATTAGTTGGTGCTGCTATTGATGCTATTTCAGAAGGTAATTTTAGTTCTTCAAATAATGCAACAAAATTAGCATTTAGAACTGGCGCAAGTGAAACTGCGACAGAGAAAATGGCTTTGACTTCTGGTGGTAATTTACAATTACCTACTGATACCACTGTTCTTAGTTTTGGTGCAGATAGTGAGGTTACTTTAACGCACGTTCACAATACTGGTTTGCTTTTGAATAGCACAAACGTCATTCAGTTTAACGATGCAAGTCAGAATATTGGGGCTCCAAGTGCAACCGTTCTGGATATCAATGCTACAGATGAGATCGAACTTAACGCAACTCTTGCTGATGTCAATGCAAACCTAGATGTTTCTGGAACTTATACTGGTGGTGGATTGATGACCACTGGTGGAAACATTGTTATTCCAGATGCTGGAAATATTGGTTCTGCCAGTGATACGGATGCTATCGCAATTGCTTCTGGTGGGAGTGTAACATTTAGTCAGGCTCCAGTATTTCCTGATGGTTCTATTAATATTCGAGATTTGGATATTGATGGTGCTGCTGCGACATCAACTCTTGCTGATGCAGACCTGTTTATTGTTGATGACGGTGCAGGGGGAACAAACAATAAGGTAACTGCTACTAATGTAAGAGAATATATGGGTTTTGGTAGTGGTACTGTTATGTTGTTTCATCAATCTTCTGCCCCTACAGGGTGGACAAAATTAACAGCAACAAGCACTGAAGCACTTGCTGATGCAGCAATAAGGGTTATTGGAACTACTTCTTATAATGCTGGTGTGAATGGTACTGTAGCATTTGAAACCGCATTTGCAAGTAAATCTGTTGCTGGTAATATTGCTGGTAACACCGCTGCAACTACATTGCAACTTGCACAAATTCCATCTCATTCTCACTCCCTTGCTGCCAGTCCTAGTACGGCCGATAATAAACAATCTGGAGCCAAACCTACGGCAAGCAGCAATTCTGGACTTAACTCAGGTGCGAACACTGGCAGTGCTGGTAGTGGGCAATCTCATACTCATGGCGTAGGTAACTTTGCTTTTACTGGTACAGCAATTGATATGGATGTTAAATTTATTGATGTTATTGCTGCAAGTAAGGATTAATAGGAGAATAGAATGAGAGTTCAAATAATGCCCGCAGATGATATGGTTTCTATGGGCGACCATGCATTTAATGATTTTGATATGTCGGAAGTGCCCGGCTATCCAGATTTTCCTACAGGTTCTATACATTGTATTCATTGGGATACAGACTTGGGCCAAGGAGAAGTAGAATTTTCTGATGATCCTTTTGATGACATTGAGTGCCCAAACAATGAAAAGATAACAACACTACCAGATTGGGCAAATAAATTAATTGCAGCACATGGGCGTAAGTTAATAGAATGGGAAGAAGAACAAATTGCAGAAGATGAACCAGAAGAAAGAGAACTACCAAACAGGGTATTAGTAAGGAGATTAGAAGCGTTAGAACAACTTAACGACTCTTAAAAATATATTATGGAAAGTGAAAAATGGCAAAACTTGAAGTAAAGGATAATTGTCCTTTAAATAATTTTGAAAAATGCAAGCAATGGGATTGTGCTTGGTATATACAGGTAAGAGGAAAAGACCCACAAACTGGTCAAGAAATAGAAGATTGGGGTTGTGCAGTAGCATATCTACCTATGTTGTTGATTGAAAATGTTAGAATGTCAAATCAGACAGGAGTTGCGGTAGAGAGTTTTCGGAATGAGATGGTAAAAGATAATGCGAAGTTGCAAAGTCTTTTCTCAGACAAAGAAGAGGGAATGTTATTAGAGACAAAAAAAGTTAATAAAGGGTTATTGGAAGCAAAGTAACTCTATAAATATAGTTAACATTGTCAGATATAGGATAAAGAAATGGCAGCAATTATCACAGAAAAATTCAGACTTCACAATGCAACTCAGTTCTATGAGTCCTTTAGTGAAACATCAAAAAATCTTTACTATCTTATGATAGGAAAAGCTACACCCTTTACATCAACGACTTCTGGTGGTTCTGATGAATCACCCCCAACACCAGCTGATGATGTTAGTAGTAATTACTATGAATGGGACCAAACTATTGCACTTAAAAATATATCAAGTTCAGATATAACGTATACTTTGCCTCGCAGAAATTGGGCAAATGGTACGACTTATGATATGTATGAACACAACATAAGCTCTTCCAATACTACGACTTCTGGTGCAACAAATCTATACGATTCTACATTTTTCTTTAGAACTGCTAATAACAGGGTTTACAAAGTATTAGATAATAATGCGGGCTCTGCTTATTCTGGTGCTGAACCTACTTCTGAATCAACTTCACCTTTTGCGATTGGTGGATATGTTCTCAAATACATGTATACAATTACTGCCTCTGAACAAACTAAATTTTTGACAACGGATTTTATGCCAGTTTCCACAGACAGTACTGTAAGTGCAGCTGCCACAGATGGAAAGATTGAGTCACTTATAATTACTGCTGGATCAGGATATACTGCTGGAACATATTATGCAGCAGTGTACGGAGATGGATCAAGTGCTGGTACATCCTCTGGTGCAATTGTTAGTATCGTTGTTGGAAGTGGTGGTACAATTACTTCATTTGGATTAACTGCTGGATCAGATACAACAATACACTCTGGCGGTTCTGGTTATACATATGGAACAGTAAATATTGGATCAAGTTATACATTTTCTGATGCTGCTCTTAGTAGTTCTTCCTCAATGGGAAGTGGTACAGGTGGAGCAGTTCAAGTTGTAATTAGTCCTAAAAATGGACATGGTTATAATGCTGTAGAAGAATTGGGTGGTCACTATGTTACCTGTAGAGCAACTTTAACAGGAGCAGAAGGTGATGACGTTTTGACAGGGAATGATTTTAGAAACATTGCTATTGTCACCGATCCAACTACATACGGAACATCTACAGTTGCTACTGCAAGTACATATCGTCAAACTTATGCAGCCAAATTAACTTCTGTATCAGGAACATTTACTGTTGATGAAAAAATATCTCAAGCATCTACAGGAGCTATTGGTAAGGTTGTTGAGTGGGATAGTACTCTCTCGATACTTTATTATCATCAAGAAAAATATGCAGACTATGGAACAAATAGCACAACAGGTGCCTATGTTGCTTTCTCTGGTGCAAATGCGATAACAGGTGCTTCTTCCAGCGCAGCAGGGACTCCTGATGCAGATGCTGATAGTGCGGTTACTCTCGCAGGCAATAATACAATCACATTCACAAATGGATATGCAAATCCAGAGTTGCAACCAGACAGCGGTAATATCATATACAGTGAAAACAGAAAACCAATTTCAAGAGCAACTGATCAAACTGAAGATATCAGGATAATAGTGGAATTCTAATATGGCACAAAAAACTGATTTAAATGTAGCACCTTATTATGATGACTTTGATGAGGATAAGAATTATCTAAGAACTCTTTTTCGACCCGGCTATGCTGTTCAAGCAAGAGAACTTACGCAGTTACAAAGTGCATTACAAAACCAGATAGAAAAATTTGGCGGTCATGTATTTACTGAAGGTGCGATGGTCATACCCGGCCAAATATCTCTTTTAACAGATTACTATTCTCTTAAACTTGCATCTACATTTGGGACAGAAACGATTGATGTATCTCAATACTTTAGTGATACAACACCAGTAACAATTACTGGTGCAACATCTGGCGTGACTGCTCAGGTAATTGGTTTTGATGTTGCAACAACAACAGATCAACCCACACTTTACATACGGTATACAAATACAGGTACAGATACCGTTACTTCTGTATTTTCTGATGGAGAAAGTATCTCTGCTGATATTTCAGTTACACACACATCTTCGTATTCTTCTGGAGCTGCTTCGGCAACAACTTATACATCTACTTTTAATACAGAGACAGCAACTTCTACATCATTGGCAAGTTCATCTGGTCCAGCTGCAAGAACTGGATCAGCAGTAAATATTCAAGCAGGCGTTTATTACATTCGTGGTTTCTTTGCAACGGTGACAGAACAAACTCTTGTTCTTGACAAGTATGATAATAATCCATCATACCGTGTAGGATTGACAATTACTGAGGGTCTTACAACTTCTGATGATGATACAACTCTTTTGGATAATTCAAGTGGTTCTAGTAACTTTGCTGCCCAAGGAGCGCACAGGCTTAAATTTACTTTGACACTTGCTAAGATTGCGAGAGATGCGAGCACTGATGATAGTTTTGTCGAGTTATTGGATACAAAAGCTGGTAATATCATGTCTATGGTTCGTGAGACAGAATATTCTATTTTGGGCCAAACTCTTGCTCGCAGAACCAAAGATGAGTCTGGTGACTATACAGTTCGACCATTTCAGTTTGAAGTTAAGGAAAGTATAACAACTAATAATGATACAGGTGTTTATACAAAAGGTCAAACCACTGATGATGGTGCCACTGCTGCAAACACTTTTCTTTCTATTAAGGTATCCCCCGGCAAGGCATACGTTGGGGGTTATGAAATTGAAAAGATAGGACCAACTTTTAAAGACGTACCAAAGGCACGAACCTTCGATACAGTAAATGCTGGTGTATCAACCTTTCACATGGGTAATTATGCTTTCATTGAAAATATTTACGGCACCCCTGATATTTCTTCAGTATCAGGTGAGACAACTCCATTTAAACTTATAGAATTATATGACGCAAAAATTGCTACAAGAGGTTCTGCTGCTGGTAGTTTGGTTGGTATAGCAAGAGCACGTTCTTTAGAATATTTTGCTGGAACAGCTGGTTCAACTTCTAGTAATAATGATTCACAATATAAACTATATTTGTTTGATCTGAAACCGATAACAAAATTAGAATTAAGTGGAACACCAGCTACACTACTTACAGCAAATCATTCTAATGGTGGTGTAAAAATTACTGATGCAACTTCTGGTGCAACAGGGTTTGTTTATGCTTCTGGTACAAGTGGAAATATCGTTAGGTTAACAAATGTCTCAGGTACTTTTTCTGCTGGTAGTAATATAACTGCATCTGATAGAAGTGGAAATCTTGGAGTGACAATTACAAATGTCCATAATTATGAATTCAGAGATGTTGCTTCGGTATATATGAGCGATCCTGATACGGGACAAGATTTCACTGCTGATGTGATTGCTACGAAAGTAGCTGGTCTTGCTGGTTCTATTACTATGAATGGAACTGATGCTAATGGTGCTAATGCGAATGACAATATATTGTTAGATGGGTCTGCAGCTGGAGGTGCTGATCAATTTGGTGAGATAGAATTAGAAACCGGCCTTGCATCAAAGCAACCTAAACTTCAAGACCCTGATATAAATAAATCTTTAGTGAGTCTTTCTAAAAGCGCAATTAAAACACTGTTGACAGAAGATAATAATGGGTTAACCGATACTCAATATACGATTAGAAGGCAGTTTGTGGGAACAACAAACTCTTCTGGTGCTGTGTCATTCAGTGCTGGTGCAAACGAAACCTTTGTTGCTCATGCAGAAAAAGATTACACTGTTTCGGTTCTTACCTCTGGTGGTGGTTCTGCAAGTCAAGGTGACTTGATTAGTATTGCATCAACCATGTCTGGTGCTGGTACTGCCGTTCTTACAATTACAGATAGTACTTTGCTAGGTAATGCTGCAAAGGTGAAGGTATTTGCAACAATTCTAAAAACAAGTGTTAATCATAAAATTAAAACTACACAATTAATGAAACAGGTAAAAGTAGTATCTGGAACTTCTGATGCTTTTGGAACTCGACCAACAGATGAAACTATTTCTCTTGGTCGTGCAGATTCGTTTAAACTTGTTGCGGTCTATGATTCAGAAGGCACTTCTACAGATGCTGTTGCACCAACATTAACAACAGGTTCAACCACTGGTACATTTACCCGTGGTGAGAAAATAACTGGCTCTTCAAGTGGAGCAACTGGTAGACTTATTACTACTTCAAGCCCATTTCAATATGTACTAACAAGCACTGGAACTTTTACTGATACAGAAACCATAACAGGAGATAGCTCTGGTGCAACCGCTGTCATATCTTCTCAAACTGATGGAAGCAAGGTTTTAACCAGCAATTATCTTTTAGATACTGGACAAAGAGATAACTATTATGATATTTCAAGAATAGTGAGAAAACCAAATGTGTCTTCTCCCACAGGTAGATTGCTTATTGTGCATGATTATTTTGAACATGGAGCTGGAGATATTTTAACAGTAGATTCTTACTCAGATATTGCTGGTCGAATGACCTTTGATGATATTCCTTTTTACAATTCTTTAAAACTTGATCCAGATGATGAAGACATTGGCGGGTTTCCTTTAGCCGATTTTATTGACTTTAGACCAAGAGTTGAAGATATTGCTGGAGCATCATCTACTTTATCAACAGTAGATGAAATAACAGGTAATTCTTTTGATTTTTATCACAGACAATTTGATGGTAGTGGTGCTTCACTGGTTGATTTTCCAAAGCCCGGCTCTACAGTTCAAGCAGATTTTGAGTATTACCTTCCAAGGGTTGATCTTCTTTCCTTAAATCAAGAGGGAAGGGTTATTTTAACAAGTGGTATTGCATCGGCCACCCCGACTTTTCCTGTGCCGCCAAATGACGCAATGCTCTTAGCAACTCTGACAATTCCAGCTTACACCTATAGGCCTGAAGACGTAAGAGTTAGAAGGCAGAAGAATCAAAGATTCACTATGAGAGATATTGGTAATCTTGAAGCACGAATGGATACCATTGAGTATATGACAGCTTTAAGTCTTTTAGAAAAATCAGCAGAATCCTTTGAAGTGACAGATGCAAATGGTCTTAATCGATTTAAATCTGGTTTTGTTGTAGATAATTTCAGCGGTCATATTGTTGGCGATACTGCTCATGCAGACTATAATATTGCAATGGATATGGAAAGCAATACAGCAAGGCCGATGCATAAAACAAGAGGTCTTTTTCTATCAGAAAATGCCACAACTGATGGGGAAAGAGCATCACTTGGCTATAAAAAAACGGGCGATCTTATAACACTACCATATACAGAGGAAACTTTTACAGAACAGAGTTATGCTACTAGAGTAGAACGTGTTACCCCATTTTTGGTTTCTCAGTGGGTTGGTGATTTACAACTAGACCCACAGCATGATGAATGGTTTGAAACTGAAATTGCACCAGAACTTGTTATTAATAGAGAAGGTGATTTTAATGCCACAGTAAATCGGTTATCCAATCAACTTGGAACTATTTGGAACGCATGGGAAACACAATGGACAGGTTGGGCCCAAAATAGAGTGGAGAGAAGCAATGTTTTCGCCTTGCAACAAGCGGGCGATGCACAAATTATTAGTCAATGGGGGGCAATACCTACTGCGAACGAGCAGCGCAATTGGGACGATGGAGCAAACCCTTGGTTCGAGAATAGAACGAGGTTACAGAGAACAGTTAGACAAAGAACAGGAACACGATCAAGAACGGGCGTTAATACTCAAGTTTTGGTAGATACTGAAAGAGAGTCACAAGGTTTTAGAGTTATTCAACGTGCTGTTATTCCTTTCATGCGTTCAAGAGCTGTCAGTTTTACAGGTCATGGATTTAGGCCAAAATGTAAACTCTTTGCGTTCTTTGATAAGACGGCAGTTAGTTCTTATGTGACACCAAAGAGTGAAGAATATAGTGTAGCAGGTAACGCAACTCCTGTAGAGGGCGATGTTCTGGTATCCAATGCGATTGGTAAAGTTGAGGGAACATTTACAATACCTGATCCAAAAATCAGTGGCAATCCAAAATTTGAAACTGGCGATGCACTATTCCGACTTACTTCCAGCTCTTCTAATAATACTGATTATAGTGCTGGAACAAATACTATTGCAGATGATGTGTTCACACAAGGAGATGCACTTTACACAGCGAAAGGTATTTTGGAGACTGAACAGGAAACTATTATTGCTACTAGAAATGCTAGAGTTGTTAGAACAGCAGTCAATCAAAGTGAAGCTGCGCTAGGTGAAGTAGAAGGTGGTCGTTGGACAGTATGGGACCCATTGGCTCAAACATTTATTGTTCAGCAGGACGGTAATGAGAATTCTAATGCCGGAGGAAAATTTATAACTTCTGTTGATTTGTATTTCTTTGAAAAAGATGCAAGCTTTCCTGTTACAGTAGAACTTAGAAATGTTATAAATGGTTATCCGGGCCCAAAAATTCTACCCTTTGGTAGTATTACTTTGGAGCCAGAAGACGTTAATGTGTCTGCAACTGCTGCAACAGCAACAAGATTTACTTTTCCATCACCTGTATTTGTTCAAAATAGTGTGGAGTATTGCATAGTTTGTATAACAAAAGTTCCCACATATAAAGCTTGGATTGCCCGTATGGGTGAAAAAGATGTTGGTGGATCAAGAACAGTTTCAACACAACCCCATATCGGCGTTCTGTTCAAGTCTCACAATAATAGAGCTTGGGCAATGTCACCTATGGAAGATTTGAAATTTAAAATCAATACCGCAAAATTTGATACAAGTGGGTCTGGTCAAATACCTCTGGTTAATGATACTGTTCCTGCTGCAACTTTAAGATTAAATCCTTGTGTTATAGAACATGCAAGCACTACGGTAAAAGTAAAACATCCAGATCATGGCATGTATACCGCAGCAAACAATGTAACTATTGATAAGGTAAAATCTGGAGCAAGTACAACATTAAGTGGTGCTATTACCGCAACAGACACAACACTTACTTTATCAAGCGGTGGAAACTTTGATGATACGTCAGGTAAATATGCGGTATGTGCAAATGGTCTTTATTACATAAAAATTGGTGATGAGATATTAAGTTATACTACTATCAGTGATAATGCTGTATCTGGTGTTACAAGGGGTGTAAACAGTACTACAGCAACAAGTCATTCCTCTGGGGCAACTGTAGAACTTTATAACATACATAAAGTACCATTGCAAGAGATTAATAAAACACACACATCAATTTCAAATATTACTATTGATGGTTATACCGTATCGATATCAACTTCACCAGATGTTGGTTCTTCTAGTGATACCTCCGAAATTGGTGGATCAGTTGCAACTGCTACAGAAAATGCAATGATGGATCAAATGAATACTATTATAGGTGCCTTGGAGTTTACTAACACAGAAGTTACAGCTGAAGTTCAAACAACAAGTGCGACAAGTGTTGCCGGTTCACAGTCTTCATTTTCTAAGACTGCAAGTGCATCTGCCAGAAGTGTTCTTATTAATGATTATTATATTTTTGATACTCCAAGAATGATTGCTTCTGGTATTAACGAAACAAATGAAATGGGTGGTGTAAAATCATTTGAACTTTCAGTTAAAATGACTTCAAGTGATTCATCAGTGAGTCCTGTTATTGATTTGAAACGAGCATCTGTATTAACTGTTGGCAATAGAATTAATAATGTTGATAGTTCATCTGGTGTTTATCCAACAAGTGACTATAAAGCATCGACAGAGCCAGAGGGAGATCAGAACGCAGCAATTTATCTAACAAAACAAATTACTCTTGAACAGCCTGCTACTTCTTTAAAAGTATTGATTGCTGCATATAGACCATCGACTGCTGATATAAAAGTTCTTTTCAAAACTCTTAAATCAAATGATGCTACAGACTTTGATGAAATACCATACACTTTCTTTAATAGTGATGGTAGCCCAGATATAACAGTAGCATCTTCTGTAAGTGGTGAGTTTAAAGAATATGAATATACAGCTGGTATAACTGATGAAGGAATTGGTGATTCACTTGAAGAATATACTTCTTTTCAAGTGAAGATTGTTTTGCAGGGAACAAACTCTGCTGATGTTCCTAAGTTAAAAGATTTTAGAGCACTGGCGTTGGCGAATTGATATGAGTAAAAATTATGTCGAAGTTGAAAACCATCCTGATTTGGCAAGAGATATCGAAACCGGAGCTGTTGTAAATCGTAATCGTCATGCATATGAAATGGCAAAAAAACGTGCTGCAGAAGCGCAAAGACAAAGGGATGAAATAAGAAACACCACAAGGGAGATAAATAATATAAAATGCGAAATGCATGAAATTAAAAATCTTCTTAAAGAATTGATAGGGAAAGAATAATGGCAGTAACAGCAAGTTCAGTAGGGACGGGAGATACCCTCGAAACCTTTAGACAAGAGTTCAATAATGCTGTAGTTGATCTAGGAAATCTAGATAGCGCATCAGTATCGTCTATTTCTATTTCTGCGAATAACTCTACAAATGAAACAGTTTTTCTCACATTTGTTGATGGTGCAACTGGTAATCAGGGATTGGAATCTGATACTGGATTAACATATAATCCTTCAACTGGATTAATAACTACTGCTACTCTTACTACTACAGGACTTATTACTTCTGGTAGTAATATAGTAATTGCAGATGCTGGAACTATTGGTAGTTCTTCTGATACAAATGCTATTGGTATTTCTTCTGGTGGTGTTGTCTCAATAACAGCAACAACCGCAAACACAAGTGCCTCTGATGGAGCATTAACTGTAGCCGGTGGTGCTGGTATTGCTGCTGATCTTTCTGTTGGTGATGACCTTAGACTTATTTCAGATGCTGCTGTTCTTAGTTTTGGTGCAGATAGTGATGTTACTTTAACACACGTTGCTGATACAGGTATTTTATTAAACAGCACAATGGCAATTCAGTTTAATGATGCGTCACAGTATATTAATGCACCTTCCAATGCAATTTTAGATATTAATGCTACAGATGAAATTGAATTGAACGCAACTCTTGCTGATGTTAATGCAAACCTAGATGTAAGTGGTACATATACTGGTGGTGGTTTGATGACCACAGGTGGTAATATTGTTATTCCTGATGCTGGTAATATTGGTTCTGCTTCAGATACAGATGCGATTGCAATCAGTTCTGGTGGTGTTGTTACATTTAGTCAAACACCAATATTCTCTGGTGACTTACAAATAGAAGATGACTTAATTCTAGATTCTGATGCCGCAGTTATTTCGTTTGGTGAAGATAACGAAGTTACTCTAACACATGTTGCTGATACTGGACTTCTTCTCAACAGCACCATGCAACTACAATTCAATGATGCTTCTCAGAATATTAACGCACCAAGTGCTACAGTTTTAGATATTAACGCAACGGATGAGATCGAACTTAACGCAACTCTTGCTGATGTAAACGCAAATCTAGATGTATCAGGCACATATACTGGTGGTGGTCTTATGACTACGGGTGGTAATATCGTTATACCTGATGCTGGTAATATTGGTTCTGCTTCAGATACTAATGCAATTTCAATTTCTTCTGGCGGTGTTGTTGCAGTAACAGCAACAACTGCAAATACAAGTGCTAGTGACGGTGCATTAACTGTCGCTGGTGGAGCTGGAGTTGCAGCAGACTTATCAGTTGGTGATGATCTTAGACTTATTTCCGATGCTGCTGTTCTCAGCTTTGGTGCAGATAGTGATGTTACTTTAACACATGTTGCTGATACAGGTATTCTTCTGAATAGCACAATGGCAATTCAGTTTAATGATGCTAGTCAGTCTATTAATGCGCCTAGCAATGCTATTCTCGACATTAACGCCACAGACGAAATCGAATTGAACGCAACTCTGTTAGATGTTAATGCGAACATAAACGCAAGTGGAACATACACTGGTGCTGGATTGATGACCACAGGTGGTAATATAGTCATACCAGATGCTGGTAATATTGGTTCTGCTTCAGATACAGATGCGATTGCAATTTCATCAGGTGGTGTGGTAGCAATTAGTGCAACAACTGCCAATACAAGTGCATCTGATGGTGCATTAACTGTTGCTGGTGGTTTGGGTGTTGCTGCTGATGCATCTATAGGTGATGATCTAAGATTAATTAGTGATGGTGCAGTTTTATCGTTTGGTGCTAACTCAGAAGTTACAATGACCCATGTGCATGATACGGGTCTTACTATGACGCACACTGCAACAGGCGATAACACGCCAATGGTACTACAATTGAAATCAGAAGAAGATGCGATTGTAGCCAATGAGGTTATTGCTTCTATTGAAATGGCAGCAGGTGACTCTGATGGTACAGACGGCGCAACAGTTGCTGCTGGTATTCACGCAATTGCAGAGGGTACTTTCTCTGCTAGTGCTAACGCAACCAAACTGGTTTTTACATGTGGTGTATCTGAGACTGCCGCTTCTTCTGCAACTGCTAAGATGACACTTGCTTCAGATGGTGATTTAACTCTTGCCGGAACTGTAACTGCTGATGCAACTGCAACTCTTCTTATAAAGAACTCAAGTGGTTCCACATTGAAAACAATTAATGGTATTGCAGCAAACTAAGGGTGTTAAACAATGACTGCTAGAACCCTAGTACATTACGATGGAACAGACATAAAAGCAATGACCTCAGCTGAAATGGTAGAAATTCAAAAAAGAATGATCTACCATTATGGCACTGCTGCAACTGTTGCATTAACCGTAGATGGTAGCTCTGCTGGTAATCTAACCGCAATGTCTGATACAAGATTACAAGCAGGTGCGACATCTCAATCCAGCACTGCTTTCGTTGCAGAAGGAACAACTGCTGAGCCGGGTACGGTTACAGTTTCTTATGACAAAATACATCTTGCATATACTTCTTCTGGAAGCATAACCAAAACAGCTGATGATGGTGATACCTTTCCGATGTATCTAGATGCCAGTAATAATCTTCAAGCATTAAACCTTGCTGACTTTAAGGATACTCTTCTGCATCCAGCAATTGATCTTATGATTGCAAGTGCAGATAGTGACAATACTGCAAAATCATTTACAATCACAACTAGTTCTACTGCTGCAACTGGTTATACAAATATTTCTTCAACAGCAGTTTTTGGAGATACAAGAGCAAATACAAGTGCATATTCTTCTGATGGTATACCTGAGACACTTGATCAGCCAACCTCTGTGCTTACAAACTATTATTTACATCAAAAAAATAATATGGCTGCACCCACTCCAAGTGTGTTTCCTTTAGTAACAGATGGCGATGGTAATTTAAATCAAATGTCAACCTCTACCATAGATAGTGTTTTGGGCGCTTGGCTGAGATTTACTGCTGCTCATTCTAGTGATGGTTATAAAATTACATACGACACGGCAGCATCTGGTGGTAATACAAAAGGCACTGCTATGGTGGATACGAAACTTGATGGCTCTGGTAACTATCAAACTCGACAGGTTGGTGACGATTATCGATCACAAGAATTTCCAAATGGATCGGCTGCAACTGTAACAACGTATAATTTGCGTATAAATAAAACATAGGAGTGAAACATGGCCATTGAAGAAGGAACCCCATTTGCATTTTGTGGACGTATAATAGAAGCATATTATACTAATCCAGAACTAGATACGATAGGTGTTATCTGGAGCGATGGAGAAAAAAATCGTGAGTATTATGTTGTGGTTGATGAGGAGGACGAGCAGTTTCAAGCTCTTTTAAAAGAATACTCATATGAAAGTCTTGATGAGACTACACGCAATAGAAACGAAGCAACAAGACAAGAGTTTAGAGATGCATTTCACAGATATGCAACTCGAAATAATTTGTATGGCCATGGAAATCCAGATGGACAAGTAAAGACTGAAACTGAAATTGTTGAGCTTGAAATTGATACTGTGAGAGAAAGAGAGGTTAATGTTGCTAGTTCACAAAAAGCGCACCACTCTTTTGAATTCCTACTAGATAATTTATCTGAGTTTGATCCTGACAATGAACAACATAGAGAACAATTATTCAAATTAAAGCTTAAAGCATTTGAAAAAGATGTTGTTACAAAGAGTAAAGCAAAAACAAAAAAGACTGCTCTTCGCAAAGCAGAGAATCCATTACAAGTATTGAGTGCATATCAATCTTTTCTAAAATAGTCCTTGACTTTTAATATTAAATGATATAAGGTGAATAGTTATGAAGATATTGGGAATTTCTGAAGGCTTTCATGATGCTGCGGTTTGTTTACTGCATGATGATAAAATACATTATGCATCTTCCAGTGAAAGATATAGTGGCATCAAAAATGATAAATGGATTCATAAGGACCAATGGCCCACTAGTAAATTAAATAAACCTGATGTTGTTGCATACTACGAAAAACCATTTCTCAAAAATTTAAGACGTTGGTATGCTGGTCAAAAATGTCAGAAACCAAGATTAAAATATGATGTAAACTTTGGCCATCATGAGTCTCATGCTGCTGCTGGATATTATACTGCACCCTTTGATGATTGTAATGTTCTTGTTATAGATGCGATAGGGGAATGGGATACTATCTCTATATGGGAAGGCAAAGATAACAAACTCAAAAAAATTAAATCTTGGAAGTATCCATATTCCCTTGGACTTCTTTACTCTGCAATTACACATCGTATAGGGTTAAAACCCAATGAAGATGAATACATCACTATGGGCATGGCAGCATTTGGTGAGCCAAGATATGACTTGACTGAGTTATTGTGGAAAAACAACCATAAAGGCGTGGGTCAGATATGGAGTGGTGCAAAGAATGAAGACCTTGCAGCATCCGTACAAGACCTGTACGAGAGAGAGTTTCTTAAACTCGTAGAACAATGCCCTAAAAAGAATCTTGTTATCATGGGTGGTTGTGCTTTAAATTGTGTTGCAAACTCAAAGATCAAAGACAAGAACATTTGGATTATGCCATCACCCGGCGATGCTGGTAGTGCATTAGGTGCCGCTGCTTTAGTGCGAAAAGAAAAAATTCAATGGAGTTCTCCATATCTTGGATACATAATATCAAGGCCAATTGAGCCAAAAGATGTGGTTGATGAACTCTTAAAGAATAAAGTTTGCGGGATTGCAAATGGTAGAGCAGAGTTTGGTCCTAGATCATTGGGCAATCGTTCTTTGCTTGGTGATCCTCGTTATGATATTAAGGATACTGTAAATACAATAAAACGTAGACAAAAGTTTCGTCCCTTTGCACCAGCAATTCTCGAAGAGTATGCAGATGAATACTTTGAAGGACCGATGAACGAGTATATGCAGTTTGTCGCAACGGCATTGCATGACTATGATTCCGTTACTCATGTTGATGGGACTGCAAGAGTACAGATAGTTAAGAAAAATTGTGGTTCTGTAATTCGTTCAATTCTTGAGGAGTGGTATCATTACACAGGTTGTCCTATGTTGTTGAATACTTCTCTTAATATTAAAGGGAAACCTATAGTGAATACTTGGGATGATGCTGAGGATTTTATGAGGAAATATAATGTTCAAGTCTTCTAAGAAAAAATTAATTGTTAGTGGTTGTTCGTATAGTGATAATTATGCAACCAGAGAAGGTTTGGGTGATTTTAAAGTTTATGGGCAATTACTAGCAGAAAAATTAGATATGGAACTTGTTAATATTGCACAGTGTGGATTTGGAAATAAAGCTATTTTTACCACTTTAGTTGATTCAATATTAAATGATAAACCACAAAAAGATATTGGACTAGTTATAGCACAATGGTCAGAATGGAAGAGAGTTGATGGGTATGTCGAAATAAACCAAACTCCAAATCTTAAAAATCCTTGGAGAAGTTTTCTCCCTAGAAGAGTAGTACTGGATGCTCAATGGCATGAAAAATATTTCAAAGATAAAAGTAAAAAAGACACCTTACAATATGAAGTTTCTAAAGTATTAAGGAAACATGGACTTGAATCTGTAACGGGCGCAGCTAAAGATACTTTGGGATACATGTATTCATTTCAATCAATTTGTGAAGTAAATAATATACCTTATATGCAATTTCAAGGAACTGGTCCATTAGAGAAAAAAGCAGACCCTATTAATACTGAACAATATCAAAAATTATATAAGTTAATTATAGATAGTTATTATATTAATAAAATGAAAGAAAACTTTCTTGGTTGGCCTATAATGGAACTGGAATTTTTTCCAAAACATATTAAAAAAAGAAGCAAATATTTTTCTTTTGATAGTTTATTGCAACCAGATGATAGGGTTAGTGAAGAAGATAGTCATCCGGGCGAAAAGGGACACGAAATGATGGCAGAGATATTATATGATGCATATAAAAAATTGTATATTGACAGGGAGTGATGGTTATTATGAAGAGATTTATTCTAAAAATTAGATTATTCCTTTCTACATTTATTATGAAAAGAAATAATCAGGTTCAAGAGAAGGGGTTTATATATGAATTTGATGATGAAGAATTCAAAAAACTCCCTATTGAAGAACAGGCAAAAGAAGTTCAAAGAAGTTGGAATAGACACATGAGAGATGGATGATTGAAAATACTATAATATGTAACAGGTGGGGCGACAAATATGATTTCTCTTACGTCTTAAAATTAAAAGAACAGTGCGAAAAAAAATGTTCTGTTCCATTTAATTTTTATTGTCTTACAGACAACCCTATAACTTTGCCTGATAAGACATATATTCCTAAACAAATAAAACTACCCACCTATTGGGATAAACATTATGATTCCGATAAAAATTTTTTCTGGGCATATCGTAAATGCTATATGTTTAGGGACGATGAAAGGGATGAGGATTTTGGTGAGATAGAAGGAAACAAGTTTTTGTTTCTTGACCTTGATGTTATCATTCATCAAGACCTCAAATACTTCTTTGAATTACCTATGGATAAGCCATGGATTGTTCGTGGATGGTGGAACGATATCTCTACGGTAAAAAGAAACTTTTCCAAACACAAATCAACGCCCCTCAATTCATCTGTCATTCGATGGGACAGGGGCCAATTAAATGATGTCTGGAATCAAATTAATGCTAATCCAGAAGTTATATTTTTTACATATCCTAGCTTAGATAACTACTTAAATCACAAGTGGTATAATATATGGAATGAGGATAGGGGATTTTTTAGAGGGTTCCCTAAAGGAGACATATATTCTTGGTACAAAGGAAATATTTTTCCTGATGATATGGAACTGAAAAAAATAAGGAAGGAATCTAAGGTCTGTCTATTCAACAATAGCGGAGAAACTAATGATGTTGAGGAGCTGAAATCGTTATGGAATACTTAAAATTTACTCCTAACTTAGCAAACGATTGGAAAAACGCATTATCAACTTCAGAATCATATCTGTTCAAACGAGTAATGGATTCTATGAACGAATCTCAATTGCAAAGTAAATTATGGATAATACAAGAATTAGTTAAGTTGGATATCAAACCAAAAAGGGTTGCAGTCCTTGCCGGGTGGTTTGCCCAATATATTGTTCCCCTTTTATATGATAACTTTGAATCTGTAGAGTGCATAAAAAACTTTGAAATTGATGAAGATGTAAAGGATATTAGTTATAAGTATAACAAAAGATACAAAGATTCTAATAGATATCAGTTTTCAATAAAAGATGTTATGATGCAAATAATCGAAGAAGATTTTGACATGGTTATAAATTGTGCTTGCGAACACATGTATCCAATGCAAAAATTCAGAGAACTTAATCCAGAATTAGATTGTCATTATGTATTACAATCAACAGATGAAGAACAATATGATGATCATATTAATTGTGTAGGATCATCAGAAGAGTTAGCACTACAAGCAAATATAACTGATGTTTTATATTCTGGAAAAAAGTTGTTAAGTAATGGAATGAATAGGTTCATGGTGATAGGAAAATGACAATTATTGAATGGTGTAGAGAAAACGACATTTGGTATCTCAAAGTTGACATAGAGATACCAGAGGCTTGCATACAAGAAGCACAAGATGTATATGATGCTGGTTTCTTTGTGGATCATCGTTTCGGCGACGGCGATGGTTGGCGTTCTGCAGCTATTCATAGTTATGTACATGAAGATAAACCGAATACAAGTATGGGTTGGTATCATACCAAGAACCCTGATTCTTATCAAGGATTAAATGAGAAAAATGTTAAATGGGGTTGGACTGAAATTGCAGATTATGCTCCAGAGACAAAAAGGTGGTTAGAAGATTTCCCACACAAATCATACAGACGATTAAGGTTCATGTTACTAGAACCTGATGGTAAAATTATTGCACACCATGATTCTAACGAGGCAAGAGATGAAAGGGGTGCAAGAAGAAATATTGCTGGTGCAATTAACCTTGCATTTTATCAACCAGAAAATTGTTACTTGCGTAGAGCAGATACAAAAGAGGAACTTCCATTTGAAAATTGTACTGGTTTCTGGTTTGATAATGGTGTGGTTCATGAAGCTCACAATGCATCAACTGAGAACAGATTTCATTTTATTATGCATGGTGGATTTAACAAAGAGAGAAAAGAGTTAATGAAACGCTCTTTAGTTAAGCAGTTTGGTAAAGATGTGTTGAAAGAGATTGATGAATAAAAGTTATTGTCCACTTGCTTTTAATGAAATTTATAGTTCTAATCAAGGCGATTATAATTTATGTTGCTATGCCGTTAAGGGAAATATATCAACTAAATTTAAAACTAAGGAGATAACTCCATTTAAATTTTTCTTATCAAATGAAATGAACGAAATAAGAGAAAAGATGTTAAATGGAGAAAAAATTCCATTATGTATAACGTGTTATGGCCATGAAGAATCTGTGGGGTATTCTCATAGAACAAAACTCATTACAGACAAACTTACACCTACGGAAGTGGGTAAAATATCTCTTAAATTGCGAATGTATGGAAATTATTGTAATTTAAGTTGTGTGATGTGCAATCCACACAATTCCACAACAAAAGCTAATGAGTTAAAAACCTCTGGTTTGGGTGATATTTTTTGGCAAGGAACTGGTGCATATGGTGGAAATACTTATAAACAATGGGAAGAAACTAAAAAAGATATACTTGATCATATCCATTTAATTGATAAATTTTATTTAACTGGTGGAGAACCATTACTTCTTCCTAAACATTGGGAGCTATTGATGGAAATTCCAAACGATATAGCAAAAAATATAAATCTTCATTACGATACAAATTTTACATCATTAAATTATAAGAATTATAGTATAGATGATTTGATTGATAAATTTAAACATGTTACCTTTAGTGTTTCATGTGACCATTATAAAGATAAATTGAGTTTTGTAAGATATCCTATAGATGTAGAATCGTTTGAAAATAATTTAATGAAAGGTCATAAAAATGTTTCTCAACTTAGTTGTACAGTTTTTATATTAAATGTTAACGAACTAGTGGAAATTAAAAAATATTATCGTGAAAATTTTAATATTACAGTAGACACTCCATCAATAGTTCAAAGACCTTCAATGTTAAATATTCGACATTTGCCAGATATTGTAAAAGAAAATTTGATAGAAAAATATAAAAATAAAAATAATTGTCCTTTCGTAACAGAATTATATAAAGATAGATCAGAAGACCTTTTTCAAAAGGGGCTGTCTTATATAAAAAACTTAGCTAAATTTCGTGAAATAAATGTATCTAAATTGTGGCCAGAATATTTTTATTAAAATATAAACAAAGAAATATGGAATGATAACATGAATATAATTGCAGTTCGTATTGGTGACAAATATGGCCCAGAATATGAGGCTTACCTAAACAATAAATTATCCAAATACAATATAATTTGGATAAGAGAACCATACCATCCCCATGTCACGTTGCAGTGGAATAAGATGTGGGGTATGCAACTTGAGCAAGATGATCCTATTTGTGTTATGGATATCGATGTTCTTCTGGTAAATGATTATGAAAAGATATTTGACTTTCCCATAGAACGAGGACAATTTGCTGCTATGCCCGGCTGGTGGAGAGACACCAAGAAACATCCTTGGTTTATTAATGGAGGTTTCTTTAAATATTATCCGAAGGATTGTAAATACATTTATGACAAGTTTATGTCAGATATTCGTGGTTGGCAAAAGTATTATATTGAAAAGGGTATTACAACAGGACCAGTAAATGGTGAGCAGCATTTCGTAGAAGACTCTGTGAATGAAAAATTAGAACTAAAGCTTTTACCTGAGGCATGGTTTACTCGTTGGGTGACAGACGAGAGTATAAACTATGGTAAAGATATGGTGACTTGGCAAGTACAGCAAACAAACAAGTATAGAGAGCTTACTGGTAATGACTACATATATTTGGGTGGAGAGTTTCATGAAGATATAAAGTTTGTTCATTTCACTCATAGATTAAATAAACCTCATTTATGGGAAGATTATAAAAAGTTTTATCAATGTTAATAGAACGAACAGATTGGTCATATGATCTAGATAAATGTTTACTTGAATGGGAGTTGATACAATCACGCCTAGGAGGTGTTCTGTGGAGTGATGCAGAGGGATTTATAAATCAAACTAGTTTACAACACAGTAACAAGTTTGTCAACAATCCTTATCAAGATGGTGTAGGATCGATTATTAGGACTGACAATGTAACGTCAGACTTTGTAATATTAAATGAGGGTTACGAGGACACAGTTTTTGCTGATGTTATACGGGATACAGGAGGGGTGCGGGCAAGAATAATGATTAGGCAAATGCACACCACATATTCAGTACACTACGACAAGACTCCCCGTTATCACATGGCTCTCATAACCAATCCAGATGCCTACTTTATATTTCCTACTTTAAATGAGATAATACACATACCAGCAGATGGTTTTGTTTATGAGGTTGATACAACAATACCACATAGTTTTGTTAACTGTGGTGAGGACAGAACTCATTTGGTGATTTCAAAAAGAAGTTCATAATGTGTACTTTTCAAATAACAAATGATTCCACATTGAATTTAAACCATAATATATTACAGCCGGGAGGCCCTGATTTATCTAATACGATAAACCTAGATGGCACATATGTTACCCATCACCTTTTAAGTATTACAGGTGATTTTACTCCACAACCAGTAGAACATGATGGGAAATACTTTTTACTGATGGGCGAGATTTACAATTATGATAAATCTTTACCAAGTGATATTTATTTTGGTATTGAGAAATATCTTGAGTATGGAGATAAATTTACAGAATATCTTGACGGTGAATTTTTATTCATTGTTATTGATGGGGATATTATAGATTTCTTTTCGGACCCTTGGGGTACAAGACAAGCATATTATACTACGCATGGTGACAATTGGTATTTCACCACATTGCGTATCTCTGATGATAGCCAACGATTTTTACATAACAGTCATTATAGATTTCGTATAAAGGATAAAATTATTGAATTGGTAGAGAATGAACTAACAAGTTGGAATCTTGAACAGAATATTAATTCTCTTGATGAAGTTATTAATTCCTTTGAGGAAGCAGTGATAAAAAGGTGGACACCAAATTGTACATTGTTTTTAAGTGGTGGCATCGATAGCAGTGCAGTTGCATTGTGCCTTCATAAGAACAAAAAAACATTCAATGCTTTAAGTCTTATGGTAAATCAGGAAAATGAAGACCAAGAAGCCTTGGATGCAGTCGTTAAGTTATGTAATCCGCAATACCATAAAATAACTGAAATACCTAATGAGGGTATCATTGAAATTGATAGTAAATGTTTTGATTTAAATTACGCACAAGCAGAAATAAGAAGACAAACCAAATTGCAATTCAACAGTAGGGTTGTTCTCACAGGAGGTGGTGCCGATGAATTTATTGATAATTACATAACAAAGGATAGTAGTTCTTGGAAAATTTGGCCAAATGATCTGCAAAACATATTTCCGTATTCTCATTTCTATAAGGGATTGTCAAGAATACTATTAGACTTTCATGAAAAGTATAGCCTTAATTTTGGTATAGAAAACAGAAATACATTTTATGATAAAAATTTTGTTCAGTGTTGGTTAAATACTACACCAGAGATTAAAAACAAAGAGAGTAAAGGGTTTCTAAAAGATTATCTTAGAATGTACAATATTCCCATATCAAAGTTTCCTAAAACTGGGTTTTATAAACAAAATATTGGACATTGGAGCAAGGCAATCAGGACTAAGAAAAACTTTAAAAATGATCACACCTATGAAACTTTTTATTCCAAAACTATATTTTTAGGTGAGAAAGGATGAATTTAATGTTAGGGTTTGATGAATTTGTTTCTTTATGGAAAGAAGAAACCAAAAACAAAAAAATTAATAAAAATCAAGCACACATGTTGTTTTTGGTAGTTTATCCCGATAAACTAAAATGGGATTTTGGAATAGAGAAACAAACTCAAACTACAACACTTATGATGTCGGGAGGTGCTACTGGAGGCGGTTCTAGACATGATCTACGTTTCTGTTATAGAAGTCAAGTTCATGATCTTCTTTTAAAATGTGATCATACTCATGCTATGATTGTATCGGTTGGTATGGTGTTTGATATGACAACGAGCGGTAAGAAACGGGTTACTCCAATAACAGACTTTTATAATTTTGTGGATAGTGGAAAGTTTTGTAAAGCTCATATAATAGCAAAGCCTGATCAACAAGTATTTTTTCACCACCAACATATGAATTTAAATCTTACAATATGGAAAGATATTGGCAGTCCTGATATGTCTAAAAGGTATGATATTGTTCAACGGTCTGAGGATAATTTTCACGACGACTATACCCCGTCATGGGCAGATGTAGAGGGGATGCCTACTATCATAAATTTTACTCATTCTGAAAGAAGAAGAAAAGCTTTTTCATATTATAGAAATACTCAAACTGAATTTTGGAAAGACCTTGATAATGTAGATATGAATGAAGGTTATTTTAACAGATTTATGACAAGAATACGAAAGCAATTTTATATAGAGAATACAGAAGGTTTGGGGAAACTCCCTACTGAAAAATTCGATATTATATTTGCTACTACAGCTGGGTATCGTGCAGCAGTTCTTGCTGATAAGTTGGAATTTGACGGTGAGATTGTGTTGTTTGATTATTGTCAAGAAAATCTAGACATAAAACAAATGATAATAGAAATGAATATGTCTTTAGAGGAAATTAATTATTATAGTCAAACACTCGACCACACTCTAATAAGACCAGATGCTGTTGCAAATCAACATGTAAAAATTTTGGGGTCATTTGAAAATTTAAGAAAATTAGAAAAAAAGATGGAAAATAATTATAATATCGAGTATTGGTTGATGGATTTAATATCGCCTGACTACGATAAACTATTAAAGAAGATTGAAGGAAAAAATGTATTTTTTGATGCTACTAATATTTTTGGTTATCATATGTCACATGCGTATTATACTTTAGGTGAATTAGTATCTTCATATAAAAAATTGTATGGGGTTTTAGGAAAAGCTAATAAAACTTTTTTTAGAGGAACCTCACCAACCAAACAAAAAATAAATGGATGGGTAGATTAATTATGAGGTTTAGTGGGTAGTATTTGCTGAGAGGTCAACTCCGGCATATGGTTATGGGTTCGATTCCAATCTGGATAACTTTTGCCTCTAAATTTATGACCCACATAAGCAATATGTCTTGTTTCTGGATTACTTTCTTTTGTGAAATATTTTCCGTATTTTCCTTCTTTCATAATAATGTCATCAAGTTCAATAGCACTAAAACCTTCTTTTTTCTTTTCATTATACCACTCCCAACATTTACATTTGGAGCATTTTCCACAAGGGCAGAGAGAGACTAGCTTTTGAAGTTCTTTCGGTATCAACTCCCATGTCTCCCATCTTCCCATAGGTTTATCTTTACGATTCATAAATGGCCATTCAATAGGAATATCTGTATAATCCCTAAGAATAGAATGGTCTACTCTATAGTAAGGATTACCTCTCTTATAAAAATTTTCAATTGGTTCTGTAGTCTGAAAATACCAAGTAGACTGACTCCAATTATATGTATTAATGCCAAGACATATTAAATCTACATTATGCATTTCTGATAATAATGCGACATTATAATTTTTCAATCTTATAGTTTGTGATTTATTATCTTCAGAGTGATCTTCAAACTCTGCAAAATCAAAATCAAAATCACGAACATTTTTTTTCAACCAATTACATATAATAGGATATTGTGCTACGTCCTGATCAGATGCATCTAAACGAAGTATTCTTGATATAATATCATCTGTGGTTTCAGTAAGGAGTTTATATAGCATAGCTATACTGTCTGAAGAAGAACTTGTTGCGGCAAAAATTTTCATATTCTATTCGGAATAGTCTTCCCAATAAACTTTCCGTACTCTTCTCTGAGTGCTAGTTAAATTATTAGATGCATCATATATGTATCTTATAGTTGTAATATTATTTGCTTCATCATATGTTCCTCGAGCATCTGCGTAGGCCTTCCAAGCAGAATTACTAGATGCATCGTAATCACCAACAGCTGCATTATAAGTAGATAAGTCGGGCCAACTAACAGTGGTAATGATGGTAAGATCGTCTGGATGTGTTCTCTCTACAAATGTAGAAGGGTTACTAGAATTTACCCTTTTTGAAATTGCGTTAAACGCACTATGATCTCTCCAGCTGTTGCCATCTCTATTATACCAATTTGTGCTGTTATTTTGTCTAATTGATTTATAGACTACCCTGATTGCCATTTCATTTCTCCAGAACCTTCTTTGTTAAATCAACAGTACGTTGATTAGTGCCCATCACTCGTTTTACATCTCGCAACAAAACACGCCAATCTATTGGACTAACTGTGAT
>Ga0208919_1000207_pt1 | contig 43308 bp, 44 predicted proteins | sample 4_EtaG_FD_184076 | JGI IMG/M metagenome (GOLD analysis project Ga0208919, IMG submission 184076) | Marine viral communities from the Subarctic Pacific Ocean - 4_ETSP_OMZ_AT15127 metaG (SPAdes) (version 3) | ecosystem: Environmental > Aquatic > Marine > Oceanic | place: Pacific Ocean | collected... | reverse complement strand
GGATTACAGAATGGCATACGTCGTTGAAGAGAGTGACATTATCGGTGAGTATCTTCGTGAGGATTTATGATGACAGGTCAACAAAATTCACCCCATTGGAAAATGTTCTGGTTCAGCCAGGATTGGCAATACGTCACATTAGAAGGCGATAGGAGAGGTCATTCCGTAATCCCCTGGATTGGAACAACCGAAAAAATTGCTCAAGACGCCCTCGAAGAATGGACTTGTGTCGAATACGCTTCAATTTTAGAAGACAGTTGCATGCCTGGAGAATTTGAGGATCTTCCATACGACATTAACAATATCAGATTTTACGGTGATGCTGAACGTCGTGAAGAAGTACGACGAGATATTGAAAAAGACGACAGCAGCTATTTGACGCATGGCGGATGGTCTACCTGGGATGATCCTGAAGTAGATGTACCAGATCTTGAAAAAGACGATTTAGGAAAATGGTTTTCTAATTGGGTCGCAACCGAAGGCGCTAAAGTAAATCCAGCAATGCGTACCTTTGACTTTGATGTTGACATCTGGACTGAATTCAAATGATCGAAACTAATCGCCTCTATTGGGACTGCGAGTGTAAAACGGATTACCAACATAAAAAAACTTACGAAACTGAGTCTCGTTGTGACAAATGTAATTCGTATGAATACGATGGACCTGATTCAAGAGTCAATGAACTTTTGGCCCTTAAAAATACCTGCCCCGATTGCAGTGGGACTGGCCATCGAGAATTTTTCATGGACAATGAGCCAACTCCGTTTTGGGACAATGAAGAACGATGTAAAACATGCAAAGGTTCTGGACAAGTCCCTTACAAACCCAATCTCAGAGTAACCATCTGCCTGGACTACGAAGGCATTTCTGACCCCGGTTCAGCTGAAGCTGATGAGATCGTTGAATGGTTAACACAAGAAACTTCTAAACCAGAATGGAACGGTGCAAAAATGTGTTGGGTTGACGAAGTTGAGATCGTAAATGACCACTAAATCTGCATATTCTTCTTTGCTGCTGGACAATTATTAGCAATGATTATATGCTTGATGGTTCCGCCGGAATCCAAAAATATACCTAGCCGGAGGCTCTATGGCGTTGTATTTCCTAGAGGCTGCTGCCGGTCAGCGGCCCGCGAAACGATTTTCCCTTGACAACCAGAATAACCTACAAATCATCAGTTACCCGAATATTTACGGGTTTAACTCTCATAAGATCGAAGCCGGAAATATTTCGGAACTTCACCAGGCGCTGGTATACGGCGCTAATCAAAATACTTGGATTCTCCTAAAAGGCCAGCTCGACGAAACGCTCGAGAATGAGTCTAGAGCGGGACACACCCGCCGGGATGACACCACCCAATTCATCATATTTGATATTGACGGCCTCGATGTCGGCAGTATCGAACAGTTTCTCAGCATCATTGGACTTACCAATACGTCTTACGTTATCCAATGGTCTGCCAGTTCTGGAATCTACCGTAACAGCCAGCCTGTTAAGTCAGGACTACGAGCCCATATTTATATGTGGCTCGATAACCCGGTTCCAGCGCCTAAACTAAAAATCTGGTTTCAGACACTAAATCTACAGTTTTTCACTGACCAGATGGATCTGACTCCCACGGGACACGGGCTTACCTGGCCTGTGGATCCAACGGTTGCTGACAATTCAAAACTGATCTATATCGCACCCCCGATTGTCGAGGAACCTTTTGAAGATCGCATTCCTCCGAATGAACGGATCATTCTGGTTGAGAAAAGTAAGAACACTATGCCGGCTGAGATGATCAATGCCGCGCATCGACAATCACAGATTGCTACCCGTATAGAGCAACAGGTTCTGAAATTAAGGAAAGACTCAGGACTCCCCAAACGACGAACCAAGATCAAGCAGTACAAGAATCTGCGCCTTCTGGATAACCCCGATACCGCAGTGATCCATTACATCGGAGCTGAACGGGGATACAGTTACTACAACCTGAATGACGGTGACTCAGCCAGTTACTACCATAAGGTTGCCACACCCGACATTATGTTCTGTTTCAAACCGGGTGAGATGCCCTTCCGGCACTCAGACGTTGATCCTGAATCACACATCAACGCCGTTGAACGGGCCAGAGACTTCCAGATGGAAAATGGCGAAGAAATTTATGGCATCGGTCGAGATGTCATATTTGATAAGCACTTCACCTATTCCTTTAACAGCAGTAACAATGATCTGCTGGTCCGAAATGCCGACAAGCAGAACCTTGTGGATTTTCTGGCCAACCATGACCAGCTGCTGCCCGAACCTATCCCTGATTGGATTCTGGAGTTTGATCCCACTGATGACCGTGTAATGGATCACAGCGGAAGATGGATCAACCTATACAACGAGAATGACCTGGGACGAGAGTTCCGGGGCGTCATCAAAGATGGCGAGATCAGTTATGAAACCGGACCGCTGCAGTTAAAACAGCACTGCCCCCTGATCTACGAATTGATTGGGCATGTCATTGCCTATCACGAGGAAACCTACCAATGGTTCCTGAACTGGCTGGCTCATGTCGTACAGGTACGCACCAAGCCTCTAACTGCCATCGTACTGCATGGTGTCCCAGGCACCGGTAAGAACCTGTTAGTAGAACAGGTGCTCACTCCCCTGATTGGGCAAGAGTATGTCAAACAGATCCGGATGGAGCAGCTCAAAGATCAATTCACCGGCTGGCTCAAAACCTGCCGACTTCTCATGATCAACGAAGCCAATCAGATCGGAATGGGACAGTCCGGCGATCAGACCGGAGAGATGCTGAAGAACCTGATTACTGAGCAAGCCCTGATGATCCGGCAAATGCGGCGAGAAGGCCAGATGCTGAACACCTTTAACGCCGTCATTATTGCTTCCAATAATCACGCGCCCATCATCATAGATGAATCAGACCGCCGGATTACGGTAGCGCCCCGCCAGGAACAACGGCTTACTCAACTTGCTGGCAAGAACCTGTTTACCCATTTCCCTGAGATCGAGCGTGATCTGGAAAAGGAAACCAAAAGGTTTGCCCGATTCATTTATGAATACACCATTGAGGCAGACAAAGTAGTACAGACGCTGGAGAACGTCTACAAAGAAACTATGAAGGACGCTGGAAAAACGTCAATTGACGAATTTGCAGAGGCAGTTAAAAGCGGGAATATCGACTACTTCCTTGAGTACCTGCCCTGCGAGATCAGCCAGCTAACCATGATTGATACGGCTGCTGGGACGGCAAGTGCTATCCGCCAGATCATGAAGAATTTTTTGCAGAATCTAAATCAGCCTTTAGTCGTTCCGCGTTCTCAACTGGAAATCCTGTACGCCATGGTGACGGGTATTAAACCTGCCTCCATGAACAAAATCAAATTCGGGAAGATGATGTCAAAACACGGCGTCTATATCCGACCTGGATTAAGACAGGCCGGCTCCCAGAAAACAGTACGAGGTGTGCGTGTCACATGGCAACTGACCAACATGACACCACAAGAAGCCTTTGGAATGATCGATGATGTTTACAGCGGAGACTTCAATATCGGAGACAGCCCTTACCTAAAACTTAACTAAAATTATAAGCAATGTTAATCAGCCGGAGAAACAATGCCCTTAGATGCCGCAATACTTAACCAACAAATCCACGAATTTAACGACTTTAAACGTGTAATCAGACCCTATATTAATATCGAAGGCGAAGATCTTGTCCATGAACATATTAATAACGAACAATTTGAAGTAATCAACGAAATCAACGTAGCGTTTGATTGGCCCAACGAGGACAATTGGGTTAACTGGCGCCAGGCTTTGCGCCAGAAATTTGCGTACAAGCCTCTTTCCCCGCAGACCATCCAGATTCTCCAGGAGAACAATCTGGAATGGCTAATGGGCGCACCTTATTTTGTTCATGTCTCCCGTGATGACCAGAATCTGGTGGCTTATTCACCAAACCGTAATGATCGTCTCCGCAGAGACGCTATCCAGAAAATAAAAATAGGACGGTTGCTGCAAAACGAGCTGGGCATTAATAACGACGCACTTGTACGTCGTATCACAAATGCGGGACGCCTTTCTGAATACACCTTTGGTGTGCATTTCACTGGCGAAGAAATTGCTCATGCTTACGAGCACTGTACCGCTAATTCCTGTATGAACGGTCAAAACCGCCAATGGGCATGGGAATCACATCCAGTTCGAGTTTACGAAAGCCCTGATCTGGCATTAGTCACTATCAAGAACAGGAATGGAGGACGAAACGGCACCAAATGGACCGGCCGTGCGCTAATCAATTTAAGAGAGCCTTGTGTTGTCCGTGCATACGGTAACGAAACACTTCAAATTTTCTTTGAATCAGCAGGACTCAAGCCCCCACCTAATCAAGAACGTCATTTTCAACACGGCAGTTTAGACAAATGTCGTTTGCGTCATCTCATTAACGAAAACGGCCAGTTTGTAATGCCCTCTATTGACTCACCGTTTGAAAAACTGTTGCTCGAATGTGACGACGATGAAGATGGTTACTGGCGGCTTCTGCAACAAAGACCTGATCCCGATTCATTAAAGGGATTGCTAAGAACTAGCACCCGAGTCACTAGCGGTTATTTTCGAGATAATGACTATACTAGAAGCACTTCAACACACCCTGCAAGCGGCTGGCGGTTCGGAGCATGGCACCCGGATGATGTCACGCCTTTCTGGCAAGCTCTTAAAGACGAAGATGATGCCCTTGAAGATACTCTGGCAGCACGAAAACAGAGCCTGATCAGTCTATGCCAGGAGATTAACGAGCAAGGCACCGACGACGCTGCGCCCCAAGTATTCCAGATCCCCTGGAATGCCCGCCCTGCTGAAGTCATCGTCCAGTGTCACCTCTGTAACCGTGACCTGCGCCCCGGCGACGTTGCCCAGCATCCTGTGTTGGGACCGCTCTGTGATGCTGAAGTTCTCACCACGGCTAAAGGTCCACCGAATCACGCAACCTGGCCAGTTAATGCGGATGGCGATTACTTAAATGTCCCGGAAGCATGGACGGTAGAAGTGTATGGAGAAGATCTCATACACGGAAAACGGGTCTGGAGCGACGACAATCATGATCCTGATTGGTTTGATGGACATTACACACAATGTGCCGGGACTGGTTTATGGATCAACCTCCAGTACGGACATGGGAATATTGAAGGTGAGTGGTATCACGATTCATTTTTCTGGGCAAAAGTTCCAAATATCCACAGTTCTGTAGCATTTGAAATGGCAATGGCCGGAAATGCGGGTGTAGATAAGACCGAAGGTTTGGTGCTGCCTATCGCACCTGAAGTAGATCCCTTCCAATGCACTTTCCATGACTGGTTTGAATGGCTAGTCGGACATTCATTAAGAAGAATTAACGAACATGGCCAAGATCCCGCGGCCGTCATAGAACATATTAATTTTCTTCATTATTTTGATAACGATGACGACGACTACAATGATGACGAGATTGAACAAGCTGAGTACGATAATTTCTGGGAACCTTTTAATCAACAAATCCAAACAAAACTGAGAGAACGACTCAATGAAGCACTCCAAGAACACATCCCCTTCTAAGACTATCCCCAACACTGTCAAGAATTTCGGGAAAATGCTCCGTTACAAACGAGGCCATCTGTCTCCCGGTGAAGCACTCTTCATTGAAAAGTACATTGCCGATGTGCCTGACATGCACCGTGATGTTCCTGGGAACTACTATATAAGCATTGCTCATCCTGACGGCACACCTTCCACGACTGCGTTCTCTTGTCATCTGGATACCGTGCATTTTGGTGGTAATGGTTTTTATGTGCGTTCTCAGTCAGGTAACGACGAAGACGCAATACTCCAGACCATTGGGTATGACGATAAACGACAGATCTTTTTCGTCAATGACCCTGGTTCAAACTGTCTTGGTGCTGATGACACCGCGGGCATCTTTCTCCTGCTGAGAATGATCCGGCAGGAAATTCCCGGCCTGTATCTATTCCATCGAGGTGAAGAAAAAGGCGGTATCGGATCCAAAGACATCGCCAATAACAACCGGGAACTGCTGGACGGCATAGAGCGGGTCATTGCGTTCGACCGTAAAGATGACCGATCTGTTATTACGCATCAGCGAGGACGCCAGTGCTGCTCAATGGAATTTGCCCAGGCACTCGGAGAGCAACTCGGTACAAGATGGTTCCCTGATCCCACAGGCAGTTTTACAGATTCTGCGAATTACATGGACTTCATTCCAGAATGTACCAACCTTTCTGTTGGTTATCGCCACCAGCACACTGAAAATGAAATGCAGTGCATGAAGACACTGCTGTCACTTGTGGACAATGTACAAAACGTGAAATGGGACGAATTGCCAACCAAACGCGATCCCTCACCACCAAAGATTTACAGCTTGCCTACACGGTCTGCCCCTAAACCTGTCCAGGAAACACTTTTTGATAATGAGGAACTTACTCCTGAATGGATCAAAAGCCATCCCGATGAGGTTTATCTGTATATGAGTGAAATACTCGGCCTCGGTACAGCTGGAGAACTCATGACAGAACTGAATGATTTCTTTAACCAGGCCGATGAAGAAGAACTCAGCCGTTTCCAATTCGAATACCAACACTGAACATGTCCGCATCGTCTAATCGTTAGGACGCCACCTTCTCCGGTGGAAATGCAGCTACCAACCTGCTGCGGACGCCAATCATGTCCCTTTCGTCTAATCATTAGGACGCCGCGCCTTCTCAGGGCGGAAATGCAGCCTGTTAACCTGCAAGGGACGCCAGCTTTTAGGAGGGCATAAATGTCATATTACGCAGAAAAAGCACAGGCAGAACTAGAAAGATTAACAGCAGACGAAAATGATGAAATCCTACAGTACGAAGCTCACACAAGAAGGGACCTAACTAAACGTGTCAATCGCCTGGAATTTCAAGTAACACAATTAGTAGATAGAGTGAACTTACTTCTTTCGATTCACGACGTCGAAGCAAAAATGAAAAGTGGGATTGAACGAATATCAAATGAATGACCCAGAAATCGAAATCCGAATTATTGATACAACAGAAGATATTCCAGCAATTGGCATGGTTATGCCAGATGGCCATGTTCCTTTAACTCATTTGCCTGGTATTTGCCTTAATCAGAACTATGACAAACTCATTAATGATCATGGTCATCTTCCGGTAATATCGGAATTGTTTATCCGAGAAAATTTCGGGAAAACAAACAAACAGCTAGGGCCTATTAAAGGCCAACGAATCCCCTGGAAAGACGTAGCCACATTTATCGAACGTAATCATCGCCATAACAAAAAACCAGCAGGCTGGCTATATGGCGTAGGACTTTCAGATGATCTTTCCTGTGTTGGCGTAATCAGTGTAGGCCGACCAGTATCCCGTGCATTAGACAATGGGCAAACAGCAGAAGTCTCACGCCTTTGCCTTCTGGAAAATGCTCCAAAGAACTGCGCTTCCATGCTCTATGGTCGTGCTGTTCGGATTGCCAAAGATATGGCTTTTCAAAAGATCGTCACTTACACCCTGGAAGAAGAATCAGGCCACTCCCTAATAGCGAGCGGATGGACCTGCATAGGAGCTGCAGGTGGAGGGTCGTGGAATTCAAAATCACGCAACAGGAAAAACAATGCACCCACTACTCCGAAGCGCCGTTGGGAGAAACAATTAGCCTAGATGAATTCATCTCCGACATTCCGACCCCCCTTTTTCTCCCCTATAGCCGATGCTAACATTCCTATATTAATGAGATACTTATGAGGCTATTAGATAGTGGGAATTATTCAAGGTGAACATCCAGCAGCACCCACCGGGCGAATACCAGCCTGGTCATATTCTTCTCTTAAAGATCTGGCCGCTTGTCCTTACCGTTTGTATCTGGCAAAGATCAAGCGACACAAGAAAGCAGATAAGTCCCCCGTCCTACAGCGTGGAATTGAAGTCCACGAAATGTGTGAGCAGTACATCAAAGGATTAGTGCTCGAATGGCCTACAGAATTCAAAGAGTGGGAAGATGAATTCGAAGAACTGCGAGGTCTTTTCTCCGAACAAAAAGCCTATCCTGAGTGTGAACTGGCTTTTACCCGAGATTGGGAAACCACGGCTTGGTTTGGAGACAATACCTGGGCGCGTTTCAAAGCCGACTGTATCGTGCAGGAAAATGAAACCAGCTACAGACTGATTGATTTCAAAACAGGAAAGAAATTCGGCAATGAATTCTCACACAGCCAGCAATTACAGTATTACGCTGCAGGACTATCCATGTCTTTTCCAGCAGCTGAATTCATCCAGGCTGAAATGTGGTACTTGGATCAACCCAAAACGCCAAAACTGAATAAAAGTTACACCCGAGAAGAGATCACCTTGTTCTTACCAAAAATCACTGAACGAGGGTTAGGTTTAACTGAACGTGAAACATGGCAAGCGACACCTTCCGATCAGTCCTGTCGCTGGTGTGACATGAAAGAATTCTGCGAATACAGCGTTTAAGAGATTTAACCAAACTTATAAGCATTGCTAACTTTTAAAAACATCATGAAAGGAAAAATAACATGCCGAGAATTGATTTACGCGCTCGCCGCGAGGATGCTGCTCCTGCATTAGTCCCCTCCCCGTTGTTTTTTCCTGTAGAGATTCATTCTCTCGGGAACCCCATCCAAGTTGGGAATACTGCATTCACTAATAGTGAAATGCAGATGATTGTTCGTACCGATACCAATCGAATTCTCGGTACTCACGGCAGTATCTATAAATTAGTTACACACGAAACCTGTTTCAACGCAGTCAATGAAGCCATCTATCAATCGAATATAGATGCCAACAACATTGAATTCAAAGACACCAGCTCCCATCAAGGCGCCCGTGCTTTTCGCTACTACACCTGCCGGGGCAATTCTGAAATCATCGTACCGGGGCTCACCGTAGCCCTAGAACTGTGCGTCATGAATTCTTATGACGGCACAATGAAATTTGGTTACATCGCCAGTGCAAAGAAACTTGGCGATAACCATTATCTTACTTTCACTAATTCCCGAGTTATGGCATTCGGGAAACACACCACCAATATCTCTGTCCCTGGCATTGTCCGTAGGTTGAATACAGTAATGGAGGATTTCCAAGCCCAGACTGAAATATGGAGAGAGTGGTATCGCATTGAAGTGAACAATCACCAAGCCGGACAAGTCTTTGCTCAGTTACCCAGCTCGAACGAAACCGTACAGGGAACCCTATCTACATTGTTCCGGCGTACTTCCATGGAATACGGTTTCAATGCCTGGTCTATCTACAAGACGCTCGCTAAATGGGCATCTGATCCTGACCTTGTTCGCCATGCCCATCGAGATAACGCTGACTCTATCCGTATGGAGCGAGAGAAGCGCATTCGAAAGTGCATGGGAGGCCGCCGATTCCAAGAACTAATTGACGTCTAAACCAACCAAAAACCGAGAGAGACTAATGTGCAAAGACTCATCATTCGTGCCGCCTTCATGTTGTATGGAGTCAACCAGCTTATCCATGCCTGTTTCAAACTCCATGACACATATCGTTACTACAAAAGACGAAAAGCCAATGCAGCCTTTAACGAAGATTCAGATCCCATTGAAGACTACCGGCCTCATTCTTATTCTGACTACTCTGACCCTGATGCTTTTCGGGTATACCTTAATAGCACTACTTATTATCGTCCCTCTAAGAAACCTGATTCGGATGATGTCGAATGGGAAAGACATGTTCTTCCGCCTGGCAAGCGTAAGAAAAGATGGTAAGCATGTACTCGTGCCACGCATTTTTCACCACCAACAATAACAAGGAGATTGTTTATGTTTGTTTCTTTTCTCGTCAGCAATGGCAACCAATACGAATTGATTAAATGGTCCTATCGCTCCACCAAGCGAAGTGAGTTTCACCCCGAACTGGAATGGAAGCGTTGTGTTGTCGCCAGTTTGCGCGAAGCCACCGACTATCGTGATCGCCACTTCATCAAAGCGATTGTGAACTGTGATCGTCAGCCGGTCTTTTTCGAAGAGACTACTACGATCCATCATTACCGGCCCAATATGGAAGCCATTACTCAGGAACTGGAAGTGCTCGATGCCATGATCGCTAACGGCGGTTTCCATCCCAACGAGAACAACGAAGAGTTCGAGCTACCAGAATACGCGATTAACTGATGAAAGACATACCTACCCTATTCGCTCACCAAAGAGAAACCAGCGATTTTATTCGTGCCCGTAAAACTGTCTTTGTCAGTTCAGATCCAGGCACAGGTAAAACGCGGTCTGTTCTAGATTCCTTTATGGAATACCGCAATCTTGGCGGTAAAGGGCGGATGTTGGTGGTATGTCCTAAATCAATTATGAAGCCTGCCTGGGTAAATGACATTGACAAATTTTACCCAGGCTTAACTTGGGCCATTGCCAAGGCTCCTGATAAAACCCGGTTAAACGCTTTCCGATCAGGGGCCTTAGTTACTGTTCTGAACCACGATGCTGCTAAGTGGCTAAAGGCAAATTTCAATGAACTTGCTGATTTTGAATGGTTGGTTATTGATGAATCGACTGCCTTTAAGAACCCCACTGCCAAACGAACCAAAGCCTTAAAAGATCTGGCTCCCCATTTTGAATATCGAGTCTGTATGTCAGGCACACCCATGCCCAACACAGTTATGGATATGTGGGCACAAATGTTTCTCGTTGATCTTGGTCAACGTCTTGGGCCAAACTATTTCCAGACCCGTGCCAAACTTTGTGCGCCTGTAATCAATTCCCAATTTACTACTTGGGAAGACAAGCCAAACTCTAAAGACGTCCTTTACGATGCTATTTCTGATCTGTCTATCAGACATAAACTCGAGGACGTCGTGGACATGCCGGAGCACCTGAACTACGACATCCAGATAGATCTATCTACCAATCTAATGGCGCAATACCAGGATCTCGCAGCTGAGTCTGTTCTGGTGCTGCAGGATGGATTAGTCAACGCTGTTAACAGCGCCGTTTTGACCAGCAAACTGCTGCAATTATGTTCAGGCGCCGTTTATAACGAAGACAAAGAATACTCTCTGGTCCATAACGAACGGTATGAACTGGTTACTGAACTGGTTATGAGCCGAGCCCATTCGGTCGTAGCCTATCTCTGGAAACACCAGTTACATGAGTTGCAGCGGTTAGCAAAAAAGCATAATATTAGCAATGCTGCTATTGTCGCAAGCATGTCGCCGGAAGAACGTGACGATATTGTTCAGCGGTTCCAAGCCGGACATTTCCAAGTATTGTTCGCTCATCCGCAAACTGCCGGACATGGGCTGACTTTGACCAAAGCCACGACATTGATTTGGTCAAGTCCAACATGGAACAGTGAACATTATCAACAATTCAATCGCCGGATATATCGGGTCGGTCAGCATGATCGTACCGAGATCATCAACATTGCAGCTGCCAATACCTGGGAGCCTGTAGTGTACGAACGACTAGCCGGCAAAATCGAAAAAGAAGGACACCTGTTATCCCTACTTCAAACCAAAAGCAACTTACTCGCCGCATAATATAAGCATTGCTTTATTTTAAAGGAGCCATCATGCCTCAATCTTCTACCGCTACTGTAATCGAAGAACCGCAAAGTGAATATGAATTTACACCACTTGATGACCTGTTGATCGAACGTAAGGATTTGTATGACCGGAAAAAACAAATCGAAGATGGAGAACTCAAAAAGATCAATAAGACTTTAAAAGATCTTGATGGATTCATTATCCGTCGGATGCAGGACAACGGCATACAGCAATGTCGTGGCAATGATGGCCGCGCAACTTTTTCTGTTTCAGAAGAAATAGTGCCGGAGGTCAGTGATTGGGACGCACTTTATTCCTTCATTTCAGAAAACCAGTTTTACCACTTGCTCTACCGCAAGGTGACGGCAAGGTCTTTTCGGGAACTTATTGAGAACGGAGTTGAAGTTCCCGGCACCGAGCCCAAAAAACGTACTACGTTGCGAATGCGTAGTAATTAACCAACCAACCGCTAAAGGAAAATTATATGACTGCAAAAGCCGTAGCAACAGCAAACGCCACTTCTCTTACTGCCGCACCTGACTGGCTGCAAGGTTCAAATCTTGGCAACGAAAATGTCAGTTCCGATGATATGACCCGACCTCGCCTGAAAGTAATTCAGCAGATGTCGGCGGAACTGGTAGAAGGCGGTGCAAACTACGTCGAGAATGTAAAACAGGGCCAGATTCTTAACACTGTCACCAAAAAAGCAGCGGACGCTCTGGATCTCGTCAACCTGTATTACTCCCGCGAGTACGCCATTTTTGGCAATCGCAATAAAGGGATGACGGGTTATTACGGTCGTGCCGATACTGAAACAGAGGCGCTTGCGATCCGTGACAGCCTGGAAGGTGACGCTGATAACTACAGTCTTGTAGAAACCGGCAAGCACCTGGTAATCATTCTCGATGAAAACCACAATCCCGAAAGCGAAGCCATTGTCTCAATGTATAGCTCCGGGCTTCAGACTTCAAACACCTGGAACTCCAACATTGCTTTGACTCGCGCTGACCGATTTGCTTCCATATGGACACTCTCCACTTTCCGTCAGAGCAATGCCAAAGGTCACTGGTTCAACTACAAAACTGATTTCAAGGGTTGGGTAGATAAAGATCTACACGACCATGCGAAATCGCTGTACGAACAAATCTCCAAACAGACCGTACAGTAATTGATTGGCCCTCTGCCTACTAAGTTATGACAGAAGCTTTGGTAGGCCGCTCGAGTAAATGGATGTTGGCAGAGGGCCATATCATCCTTCCCGGTTACGTTTATATCGGTGCGCCATGTAAACGTAACCATCACGGTTTCCGCTACATAAGCAACGGCACTTGTGTCGATTGCTCGAGGATTAACCATGAATCACGCAAACGCACTCACTCCGACAATGGTTAAAGACTCATTAACCAATCTCACTATCGACTTTGAAACTCGTTTCGGAAAAGATTATTCATTGTCCAAACTCACTACAAGCGAATACATTATGGATGATCGCTTTTTTGTGTTTGGTGCCGGACTTAAATTCAATAATAAACCCACTGAATGGTACAGCTGGGAAGAATTAGACGATATTTTTGCTGCAGTAGATTGGACTAATACTGCAGTTATCGCACACAACACTAGGTTTGAAGCCGCCATACTCTCCTGGGTATTCAACGTCATACCAGGTCGTTGGTACGATACGATGTCAATGTCAAAAGGCTTAGTGCCTTACGCCTCTGCATCTTTAAAGAACTTGGCCGTTCGCTTATGGCCGAAAGATGAATCCATGCGTAAGGGCGATGAGCTGGTACAAGCCATCGACAAAGACTTCCTAGATGAAGTCACAGAAGAAGCCATCGCTGGATACTGTATCCAAGACGTTGATCTTTGCTACGCAGCATTTCAAAGGATGCTGCCACAATTTCCCCCGGATGAATTGGACTTGATCGATCTAACGATCAACCTTTACGCCCAGCCTGCCCTGCATCTTGATACCTACATACTTTCCGATATTCTGAAATCTGAAAAGAAGAAGAAAAAAGAAACATTAGAAAAACTTGATGTCACTTCTACCATGTTGGCAAGTAACAATAAGTTTGCCACCCTTCTAGAAGAAGAGGCTGTCCCTCCCCCTTTCAAGATTTCGAAAACAACCGGCAAACCGACATTTGCTTTTTCAAAGATCGACCAGGGGTTCCAAAATCTTTTATCCCACTCTAATCAGCGTGTAGCAGATCTTGCTGCTGGGCGTCTCATTATCAAATCCACACAGACTGAGGCCCGATCTGAACGGCTATTAAAGATTGCAGATGACCATAACAAACTGCTTCCTGTCGCTCTTAATTATTACGGTGCTCATACCGGACGTTTCTCCGGTGCTGAGAAAATAAACATACAGAACTTCCCCCGTGGATCTGACTTACGGAAAAGTTTACTAGCTCCTCCAGGCCATGTACTGGTGTCCTGTGATTCATCCCAGATCGAGGCCCGCATGCTGGCGTGGCTGGCAGGAGAAACAGAACTCCTAAACCAATTCAGAAGCAACGAAGATGTCTACACTAATTTTGCTCATCGAGTTTTTGGCGGTGAGGCCAGTGAGATTTCTAAAGTCCAACGGTTTATTGGTAAAACCTGCATTCTTGGTCTGGGCTATGGAATGGGCGCCAAGCGATTCCGAGAAACCTTGCAGCAAGGTATTGGCGGGATTTCCGCTGATCTTTCTCTTAATGAAGCCAATGACGTTGTTCAGTTATATCGAATAACACATCAACACATCACCGTGTTATGGCAATGGCTCTCCCATCATATTCCGTTAATGATGGATTACGGTTTCTCAGGTCAAGCCTGTCCGCAATACCCCCGCAGCCCCGTTATTAATCTTTTGCCCTTTGAAATTCGTCTTCCTAACGGGATGTCATTACTTTACGACCCTAAAACATTTTCAGGGCAAACGACACACGGCGGCAAACTTACAGAAAACATTATTCAAGCTCTCGCCCGTATCGTGCTTTCACAACACTTACTTAGCATCAATCGTGAATACCGGGTGGTTTTTACTGTCCATGATGAAATTACTTGCATTGCTCCTGAAACAGACGCAGAAAACTGCAAATATTTCATGTTGGAACAAATGAGAGAACCGCCTGAATGGGCGCCTGATCTTCCTTTAGATGCAGAAGCATCTTATGACCGGTACTACAGCAAATGACCCAATATTATTTTTACTTCCCTGTTTCTCAAGATACCTGGAATGACGTAATGCAGGTATCTCAAAACAAAGGTATGGACCTGAATGCTACTGCAAGAAGTTTTCTGGAGCACGGAATGAATAAATCAAAAGAACCAGAACTTCCAGAAGCCCCCCTATATGAACCGCAATTTTGTAAAGCCTGTGAAGAGTAATGAGTTACCGGACTATTGCTGAAATCGCTGCCACAAAGATCGAAGCTGAAGTAGATAGCCGTAAAAGAGAAAGCAAAGCAAAGACCGAACTAATTGATCTTTTAGATTCTTTTAGTCGTTACCAACGAGAACGAGATCTGGAAGAAGCAAGCCGAGTATGGCTAGATTCAATGGACACCGTTTTTTATTCAGGCGCCCCAACAAATCGCCGGTTCCTCCGAAAGATTTGTTTTCCACATGATCGAGATATCGAATCCCCGTTAGGTTAAATAAACTGCCGAATTAGTGGCCCATGAATCTGCAAGAATTTCGCAGGTACATAAATATGTACCCAAGGAAGTCTTGTCCTGGAAGATCAATGACCAGTGGCACCGGGGCGTTCCTGATGCCTACTATTCAGGAAATAAGACAGACTTATGGGTGGAATACAAACAAATAGCCCAATTACCCAAACGAGTTCCTCTAATACCAAAACTCTCTTCACTTCAATATCAATGGCTTAGAGAACAAAAAGAACGAGGACGTAATACCTGGGTCATTGTTTTTTCAGACCAGAAACACATCATATTAAAAGAGCCAATTTTTTGGTTGGAGGGGGTTGACCCCAATATCATCAATGCTTATGCTTTCTCAAATTATAGAAGCATCGCTAATGAGATTATTTCTTTAGTACAAACCACAGAATAAAAAGGATGGAAGGATGAAAATTTACGCAGAACAACTCTGGGCGTTGAACAACGTGAAAAAACGCGCGAAAACAGACGACCAAACGAATAGCCTCCAGGAATTCCTTCCGGGCGAATATCGGGCGGCGTTCGGCGAAAGGAATTTTCAGAGCGGAAATTTTTTCTACATGGACATTCCGGATTTCGTTTTGACATGGAATATTCTCGCGGCATGGGGTGGACTCACCGAGTGGGGAAAAGAATGTGGCATTGCCGGGGGCATGACCACCGACCAAGCAAAAAATCTTTGGTCAAGGTTTGGCACAAACATGATCCAGTCAAACCATATGGACAATCACATTAATGGCACTTCCCTAGCCTCATACGAATGGATTCGTTGGGGCGCAAAGTGGATCAGCCGTGCACTTGGCGGCTGGACGCCATTTGCTTTTTTGGCGTCCGCATGGCGCGGAGTCATCTGGACTGTCCAAGAAAGAAAAGAATTTGATGGCTGGTCTATCGGTTGCCCTTGTTGGTATTCCGAACATCAGCCCTAAAAAAATACATACGCAGTGGCAGTGGCAGTGACCCAACCTGCCAAAACAAATGTGGAGAGAGAAAATGGTCGATTTACCAAGAAGGATTACTGATAAGGATCATGTAATCGCAGAAAAACTCAAAGGCTTATGGATACAGAAGCAGAAGGAAATGGATTTAACACAAGCGGAAGCAGCGCAAGAGCTTAACATTACGCAATCGGCATTTAGTCAAATGCTGAACTGTAAAGTCGCAATTCCAACTGAAATGGTTCTCAAAATTGCAATGCTATTTTCTGAATCTCCGACGCGAATTGATAAAGATTTCTATAAACGGTTCGATATAAAGAGCAATAAACGGTTAAAAGAATACTTAGCCATTGAAATTGCCAAACTGTCGGCTTCTGACCAAGCAGATCTCATGGAGACAGCAAATGTCAGAATCAATAAAAGAAAGGGAACTGGATGATGAGGAAACCGGGCTCCCAATCGCTGATATCACCAAATTATTAAACACTGATGAATATAATCTCGAGATAGTAATTGAAAACCTCATCGCCAAGAAGAAGGGATGAGGTTTTTAAACTCGGAGGAACTCATCAATTTAACAGGGCTACGAAGGCCCACGGCACAAGCCCGAGCACTACGGTCGATGGGTATCGACTTTAGGACCCGGCCTGATGGTAAAGTAATCGTAATAGATGCTGATTTAACGCTAAAAAATCATAAACCATTAGAGCAGAAGAAGGAGTTTACCCTTGGGTCGGCCACGAAAGAATGGAGAAAACGACGGACTGCCTAAAGGATGGCGGTGGAAAAAAAGTGCTTATCGGTATCGAGTACCTAAAGCACAGCGCCATCTTTGGGATGGGAAAACAGAATTCCGTTTAGGCACCACGCTTTCCGAAGCCCATCAGGTCTTTGCCGGCAGGCTTGCCCGCCAGGAAGGATCAATTCAGACATTCAACGATCTGATTGACCGCTTCCTGATCGATGTCACAGCAGGTCGTAAACCCGAAACCAAACAACCCGAACTAGATCGTCTAGAACGATTGCGTTATGAGATTGGTCATAACCGGGTAGATCATTTCAAAGCCCAACATGCCTATCAGCTGCGAGACACTATTCACCAAAGCGTTGACCGGCGCAAAGGGACAGGCGAAACCACCGCCAACCGTCACATGGAAACAGTCAGTTATATGCTGACCAAAGCCTGTGAATGGGGAGTTATAGAACTTCACCCCATGAAACTGGCAAATTTCAAAAAACTGCCGACATACCGAAAATTACGGATTCCAACTTATAAAGAAGTCATGAAAGCCCTGGAATGCGCCACTCCCCTGCTCCGCTGTTATGTCACTTTAAAGTTATTAACCGGTTTACGACAAACAAGTATGCTGTATCTTCAGCGCCATAATCTGACTGATGACGGTCTACAAGTTTTAATAAGAAAAACAGAAGATACAACCAGAATGACTCTGCTTTATACCTGGACGCCGGAATTAAAAAAGGTAATAAAAGATATAAAAAATCTGCCACAGCGGCGTTCTATGTATCTTTTCAGGAAATACAACGGCGAATGCCTGATTGACCCACACAATGCGATGAATGCGCCGGGCTGGAAAAAGATGTGGCAGCGATGGCAGTACAAACTGCCTAAAGAAAAACGCTTTACAGAACGATCTTTACGAAACCTCGTTGGCGCCGAGTCAGGCACGATAGCTGAAGCAAAAAAACGGCTGGGACACGCCAGCGAATCAACGACGAGAAAGTTCTACCCCGTTAAAGCCACTAAAATCGAACCGCTCATTATTGAGAAGGAGTAGTACCCTTATGGAAATCCAACAAATAAAACAAGAACTAGAACGCATTACTGAAGACTTTTGTTTTTTAGGCGATGACAATGACAACCCTAGTTCTGGTATCCAAGTTGGTCGCGTTTTACCAAAAAATGCAGACAAATTAGCGAAAGAAGTTGTCGCGCTGCATTTAAAACTACAATATGTCGATATTCAGGCGCAACAACCAGAGGCCGAAAATGAATCCCCTCGACACTGAATGCCGCGCCCTAACGGGCATGATCGAAAAGTTCAGCGCATTAACTTTAGAACGCGGAGAACGCCCGGATGCGCTTGGGCAGCAAATTCACGAAACTTACGCTAAGTTGAGTAAAATCCCAGCTAGAGAATTTACGCCTCATCTATGGAATAAAATGACCGAAAAATATGAGGAGATTTTCTAATGCTAAAACCTTTTACAAATATAGAAGACATTTTAGACAACCCGCATCACAAGTTTTCGGAACGAAAACTAGCTGTTCTTCAAAAAGCAATAGACGCTATTGGTGAGGACAAAATCTCTGGTGCGAAAAGTCGCAAAAACAACAAGATGACTGTTTACACTTTTTGCTCAGTCAGTGATTTACCTCAAGTCGAAGGCATCCGATGGAAACAAGACTGTTACTTCGATGAAAATGAATTGACTTGTGGCGAAGTCTAAAACAGAAGAGTTTGGGACCTTTGCGAGAATTTGGGACCCCAACAAGTTCCACCCACTCCTAAGTCATTGATTTTAAACACGCGCCCGTAGCTCAGCTGGATAGAGTACCTGGCTTCGAACCGAGTAGATGAATCTATCTAACTCTCTGTTTTAATTAAACAATTCTTCTAGGACGTTCCCAAATAATTAAGCAATGCTACTTACTTAAATGCCTGTTTTTATAGGTTGTCGGTATTTAGTTTGGGCACAATTTATGCCCGGCCTATAGCATTGGACATTCCATCGTATTCACCCTCATGCTCCTGTAACCAGAGCACTTTCTGCATCAACAGTTCTGCTTCCTGGGCACTTACCCGCAATTCAATCCGGCCGAAATCTGAGAAGCGTTCGGGCAATCGAATTGCAAAAACATCATTGGTATCAATAACCACATCGTTACCTGATTCCGTTTCAAAATGTACGTTCATAACAGATAGTGCTCGATAGATAGATCAATTTCAGTGAAATCAATTGATCCTGTGCTGGTTGACCACAAACAGAGCATATCGTTGGCTGCTGCTTGTAACGAGACATCAAAAAGAACACCTGTTTCTGATTGAAATATGTTGGTCACTTTCAGGATAGTTCCACTCGACCAGACGTTTGCCGCACTTGTTACCCCTTTGCTTATCTGCAATGCGCGTGACGAAGGAATCGTAGACTCTGCTCGAAAAATAACCCGATAGTATCCCGCCGTCGAAAAAAGAAGATGGTCTGAGTTCAGGGAAACTCCGGGAGAGCCGAGGTCGGCAGATAGGACACACGACGCCGGAGTAAACACAGTCCAATCAAAAGGATTAGTACCAGCTGATGTCAGGTTCAACGTAACCGTTGTTCGTCGTGTTCTAGTTGTTCTTCCCTCCAGCAAAATCCCTGAAATCTGGTTGCCTGTTACCGGTACTGAATCAACTAAAGGGGGGTAGAAAAATTGAACAGGTTTTTCCTGTTCTGCTTTTAACCCTCCGTTAGTGCCATCTGTCCGAATGAACTTATTGAATATCTGACCGCCTTCTTCGAGATCGTCTGCCGAAAGCAATCTGTCTTTGCTAGAGCGGTTGTTGATCCCCTGAAGATCCATGATGGCATCTTTCAGGCCAGCCAAAACAATCTGAAGTTGCGTGTCCCGAAACTGAAACGACGGGATTGCTCGCGTGGCTTTAAGCGGTGGCATCAGATTGAATGTCCTGGATCGACTGCCCCATGACCCAGCTGCGGACCGTATGCTGTCCAGATAGTTCTATTTCGTACTGTTTCGCCCGACCTGGAGGCAGACGGAACGGCTCATCAGATGAAATTGTCTGAAAATGCACCAGAGCACCATCGAGCCAGAGTCGGAGATTGATTGGATAAGCCTCTGCGTCTACCTGAAGAGCTGACATACAAATGTCACGCGGCACCCGAAACTGTTTGCTCTTCCAGATGTAGTCCCGTAAAACACCGCCGTTTTCCAGCGTCGGGTTCCACTCTTTTAAATACCAAGTGTTTCCTGATCCAGTAATAATGAATAGGCGCTCGTCATGAGGCCGGACCACATACTGGGCAACATCATCATCGTGAAACATGATGAATCCTTCTGCTGACCCCGTTCGGATCTGCATTACGCCGTTTGTCGGAAGATCAAAATCCACATCAGTTGATGTCGCGTTTTGGTAAAACATCAAGATGTCGTCGTTGTAAACGCCAAGCCGACAATCACTTGGATTCATCTTCTCCCACTGCTGGCGGTCAAGAAATGCGTCGGTGATGTTTGTCATTTCTCCCATGCCAATTGCCACGATTCCATTGGGGCTGGCATACAAGCAGGTGTTCCCTAGAGTCGTAATACCTTTACGGCTTAAACAGGCTTCTTCAGTATCTAGCCGCTGCACCGAGGGAGCACTAGGAAGGTTACCGCCGACTAAATAGGGAATTGAATTTGTTAAGACAACAACAGCTCCGCCTATAGATGCGAGCCCTACGATGTCTGATTCAATTACGATCTGATAATTCGGCGGCCAGGCATGCGGTAAAAATGTCTCGCTGAAATAGAGTGTGTTGCCCCGCCAGGCAATAAGCACCCCTTGCCCAGCACTGATACAACCATCTAAATCTGTCGGCGCCGGATACCATGTGTCACTAACCACCACTTCCTGCGGTGTAGTCTTTCGGCCGTCATCTCCCCAGGCATCTGCTCCACCCCAATCAGGGAGGGAAGTATCAGAAAAACCGGGAGTTCCAATTGGGCTTTCGCCAACATACTGATAACGAGTTGCAGCAGATCCAGATACTGCACGATACACTCTAAACTTGGTTATACCTTCGTCATTAATGAAGCCAGCAGCATTTGTAACGGTAACCGTGTCGTCAGTTTTACACGTTAAAGGAACAGAAGCAGTTGATGGCGGTCCTTCAGCACCATATTGATCTACATAGGTAATGACATAAGCCACTTCAATATTGATAGACGACGATCCACCTGAAGCCGATGTCGTCGGTCTTGTTGCAGGTGGTGACACTGCTGCTGCATGATCTGCGCCGGAAGTAATTGTTTTAATACTCCCCGTAGTAGTCAGACTTGAATGGGTACTGACCCGCAATTGCCCACTGGCATCTACATAATAAATCCGGTCGTACTGATCATTAGGCAAAGGCCGAATGATGAATTCAGTTTCGTGTCCGGCCGAAAGATACCCGTCAAACAGGTAAGCAGATGGATCAGTGTAGGACGTAAGCGTCCCAGGAGCCGCACTTAACGTATCTGTTGTCGGGCCTAAAGCACGAGTCGGTACCAAGTCGCCGTTAAGCAGCTCGCAGTTGCGGCTTGATTGGGCAAGGTTCTCTTTCAGCAGTCTTGATGAAAGTTTGGGGACCTGCCCGCCAAAGGTATTTACGGAAAATCCAGCCATTTCAATATATTAGCATTGCTGTTAGTTGGTGGCAAAACGACCCATAACTTGATCTGTCTGATCAGTATCGCTGCCGCTATGTCGCAGAAAATCTTTAAACGCTGCGCTGGAACCGGACATCAATGGAACCATCTTTGACAACGCTGTATCAAGATCCTGCGTAAAGAAGTTTGTGGCCAATGAAACAGACGGACCCGCAGTGTGAATTGCAGCAGAACCCACGCCCTGGGTACTGGACCACTTTACAAATTCAATTGGGATAGTGCCGGGACCTGCCAAACCGGTTCGCAGCATAAGATCAATCAGGTCACGATCAGGCGGTTCCCGCTCGGAGCCGGCGTAATAAATTGCATCACGCAGAATCAGGCCAAGCAACGCCAACGGCATCATGGTCAACATCGAGTACAACATGTGCCGGGCCATTTCAAATTCACGCCCGTCTTGGGGTCTGAAAATACGCTGGCCTGTATTGGGATCGACTTCAGTAAAGGCATTCTGCATTGCCATACCGAATCTCGGCATCAGCGTTTCGTACATGTACCAGAAGTAACCTTTGAGGTGACCCAGCAACCGCAAATAAGGATGGCTCATCCAAGCCGGCCGTAAGGCTGACGAAGGACGCATGACCGCCTCGTCTGTAAATTTATGCAGAATCAATCCCATGCGTTGGCCGATGGGAGAATCAAAGTCCTGATCTCCGCGAACCCAATCCAGCGCCTCCTGATACCCTACCGCCAGATCCGGGCCGATAGACAGCTCGGCTAATCTATCTGCATTAAAGGCTTCGCCGGTTTCCTGCAAATCCAGGATATGTTTTTCTACATAATCCTTTCCAATCTGCATGGCAAAGACGCGATTAAAATTTGTCCATGCTTCCATACCAATAATCTTGAAAAACTTCTCTTGCATCTTGAGACTTTTTGCATGCAGAGGCCCGTAAACCTGCTGATAGACACTTTCCCCGCTCTCAATCAGAGCGTGTTGAATAGTCTGCTCTGCAATAATTCCGTAGGACTTCGCCATACGATACAGGTCATTGTTATCACCCTGCTTTATTGCCCGCATGGTGTCTCTCAGATTGTTCCGCAGCAAAGACAGGGACCCGTCTGATCTTGTCAGGACCATTCCCAGATCAGGCATAGAAGCAAAGACGGCAAATGGCAGTACGATCATGTTCGCAAACGCCATCACAATGTCAGTGATTGCCCGTCCTTTTACTGATCCCCTGGTCGCGGCCTTGCCTTCGAGTACATCAATCAAGGCTCGGCCTTCTTTGTAGTAACCCCGAGGAGGCATCGCCGTCGGGTCATCCCGATCCATCCAGGCTTCCCGTTCTTCACGATCCAGCCGGCGGAGATCCTGCAACCAATCCGTGATGGATTTACTTGGGTTCCATGCCCAGACTTCTATGTTCTGTGGTTCTGCTTCCGGGGAGAATCTATCCTGAGTCGTTACCTGTTGGCGTTCGTACCCGCCAAAGGCTCTTTCCCACTCCAGCAGTTTGGCTGCGGACCAGAGATATGACGAAAAAGTGGCATCCAGATCAGTCTCGATCAATTCGTTCTGAAGCAGCTCGCGGGTTGGAATATTCCGCAGGAGTCGCTGCCGCGCGTGAGCCCAGCGAAACGCATCCTGATGGATAGATGGATCAAGCGTCGTGCCACGATTGATGATTGCCTGGTAGACCTGTTCTTTGAACGTCTCCCATGTGCTGGCAATCCACACATCATCTTCAGTAATGTCGATTTGATCAAATGAATCCCGCCCGCCCCAATGAGGTTTTTCATATTTGTCCATCAAGTCAAAGAATGCGGCTCGCCCCTCCGGGGTCTGCAATGCTTCCTTGTTATAAAGATGGGGCCAGTAGTTCTCCATCAGATTCAGGACACTTCGATCACGGGTATTGTTCTCCGCCATCTCCATTGGGATACGTTCGTCGCGGATAGATTCCTGTTCTCTTTTGAAGTATTCCCCAAATTCCTGGAGCAGACCTTTAAGTGCTCTGCCTTCTTCTGTCTGAGGCTGTGCCAGTGTCGCGTCCTGGAGTGCGCGTTCTTTCTGCTGATCTGTCCAGTTCCGGGTAATGGCGCCGTATTTATTGTTGAACCATTTGCCCCAGACCATCAAACGCCGTTTGTTTACCGTAGATTCACGGTTGGCTTTCTGGCCGGGACGCTCCCAGAACGCATCCATAATCGAATTGCCGCCTGGCAACCTTCGGACACGCTGATTAATGGAAGACATGGCGACCCGTCGGAACTTTGAATAGTTCCGAATAAACTTTCGGTACCGCGGGTGATCCACCAGTGACTCAAAAAAGTTTTCATAAGTCAGTTGTTCAGTAGGCGCCTGTTCTACTGGGCCACGCCGCGGCATCTGCATCTGGCGGGTTTCTATGTCGCCTAATCCTTGCGCTGACAATGCAGCCTTAACTGCTTCCGGCAGACCCGGACGACGGCTAATCTCATTAAGCGCCTGTAAGGCTTCTTCGACATTGCCCGCAGGATCCACATGCTTCCAGCCCGCTGGGATGAATCTGTCTAATCCTTCTGTGTAGTATTTGATGTTCGGGCGTTCGCTATTCCACAGTTTCTTGCCAGCCTGATAGGCTTTAGCAACACTTCCTGTTTCATTAAAGACTTCTTCGTAGGCTGCAGTCGCCCTTTCCCTGGCTGCAGCTTTTGAGGCTACGCCAAACAGGAATGTCTTCATTTGATCATCTAGGGGACCCGCACGAGTAACCAAAGTTTTATGAATCAGAGATTCATGTAATTTGTCCCAGAGTTTGGTGAGGGTTTGAACAATCTTGCGCCAAATGGTTGGGATACCCTCGAAATGGCTTTTTGCATTTTGGTTTTCTGAGTTTTGAATAAACTTCTCGACATAGAGATACGTCTGATCTGAAAACCATTCCTCGAACGTGTAGTTCGCATCAATACCTTCATTATTGAGTTGTTTACGGTAATCTGCTTCCAGCCGTTGACGAATGGCTTTCGGCATATTCTTCTGAACCTGGTCATAAACCACATGGCCTAATTCATGCCCAACCAGAGCAAATAAATCTTCGATGTGCCCATCGTCGAGCCAAAGGAATAAATCGCCTTTCTTATTTGAGTTAAGGTTGAAATAACGGGATTTAGTATTAATAAAGATAATCGGCGCATGACTATCGTTGGACGGGAATATCGTTTCACCAAAGACAGTCGTAGAAGAATGCTTGTGTTTCTTTAGAATGGCATCGAGTTTCTCCGCAATCTGAGGATGCACTTCTTTTAACGCTCTTAATCCTGTTTCATCGACAAACAGAATCGGCGTTCGCATCCCTAAATGCTTGGACAGCCAATCAGCAGTATGTAATACCCCCTGCATAATCTGGGTCTGGCCAGTCGCATTTTTACTTTTCATACTTATAAAACGTCGGCTCCCAAACATGGCGCTGCCGCCAGGAGTACGGGATCCAATGCCTAATCCAGTATCAAGCAATCCACGGTAAGTCTCGTCCAATGACCGGGTGCGATGCCCAAACAGCACTTCTGCAGCAATCTGCCTGAGAGACAGATCAGGATTAACCTGCTGTTCCTGAGCTGCGCGTCTCTGGGCTTCTTCCCCCTCTCGTTTTTGAGCGGCTTTGACTTCCGCTTCGAAAGACTGATTATGCTCACCGATAACCGGTTTATTTCCGCGGTTTGCAGATTGGATTGCCTGATGAAGTAATTCCACATCAGAAACCGGCGCCTGTTCACCCATACTCTCTGCAGCAAGACTTTCATCCTCAAGCGTTCTTGTTGCTCCTTTGGCGCCTGCTGTTACTTCATGGTATGCCGGTGCTCTTCCACCAAGCATTGGATCACGATCTTGAAGTGATTGGTCAAAGGCTTCGGATACATCTACGGGACCTGTACTTATTTTTTCTCCAGAGCGTGTACTGACTCCCGCAAATGACGCATCCAGCATCGGGCCGGTGTTTGTTTCATCGAATCGCTGCCAGATTCTTGCCTGAGTCAAACGTGGATCAACCCGAACATATGGCAACGAGTTACTGTGTCTACTGATATCGCTGTGAATCTCTTTCCAGGCTGAGAGCATGCCTTCTAATTCAGCAACAAGAATATTTTGTGTATTGTTTTTCAGATACTCAGACGGTCTTTGCTCTTTTGACCGGTCTACATTACCCTCTTTATCAGCAGTTGCTTTAGACGTTAGTGCGTCAACCATTGACTGGTTGTTTATTTTGCGTGACCAACTCTGCCGCACTTGTGGAAAAACCGTCTCATTGAACGTATCTTTAAGCAATGCTTCTATCTTACTGCCAGTTTCTAGTTCAATTGTGTCGAACAGACTGCTATCCAGACTTTCAAAAAGACGGATAAGTTCTCCAAGTTGGCTAAGCTCGTATGCTTGAAGATTATTTTGTTTGCCATTTGCATTTAAGGCATGACGCACATTTTCTGACATCACAGAAATAATATGCTTATGTGCTTCTGATTTAACAGACGCATAACCTCGCATCCATGCGTCCATCACAGTTTTCTGCGAGACTCTATCAAGAGCCTTATTAACCTGATCTGACTGAGCCTGAATCTCTGGCGACGATTGTTTTAAAAGCCTTTGCAGATAAGTAACTTGACCCCAAATCTCTGCAAGTTTCGCTTCGGCCCTGGCCTCTAAAGCCTTACCTTCTTTTGTATTCTTGAATGCTTTTTTGCCATTACTGACTACCTCCGGGCTGGGGTGGCCAAACAGATTCATTGAAGCATCTTTCGCTGCGCGATCAAATAGCTGTTTAATACGATCACGGACTTCCTGCGGATCGTTGCTGACAAGTTTTCCACGACTTTTATAAAAAACCGGCAGCGAATCAATTAGTTCCTGAAATAGTTTCGGGATACTGCGTTCGAAAGCAATACGGTTCAGATTTAATGTATTGCCTAAACCTTCCGGTGTAGCAACAGGAATGTCTGAATGTGGTGCTGACTCATGGAGAATACGATCTGGATCAAGCGTCACAGGTTCTGAAAAATCACCTTTTATCCAGTAACCCGTTTCGATTTCATTCAGTTTCGCCTTAACCGCATCATCACTTTTCTTCTTAGTCTCGTCTTCGAGTTTCCCGTTAATCTCGTCTATCTGAGGTCGGACTTCTTCATCGTATCGAGCCTGGTACTCTTCAGGAGGCAGATTTTTATTTTCGGCTTGGAACTGCTTCTTAATCTTTTCAATTGCCTTGTTGCTTCGCGCAAGACTTGCTCGATAAGCTGAATTAATCGGCTCCCAGTTAACGAGTGAAGCGGCTTCCTGTAACTGTTGTTGACTTGGTTCGTCGGTATCTCTGACTACTCTAAGGTTCTCAACAAGCGTATCGCGTTGGTCGTATTCACTCTGGATTTCTTCCAGCCGGGTTTGCGCTTCTTCTTCGGTTTCATAAGGAACAACCCTCCGTTTATCTCCTGTGCCTATTATTTTGCCAATTGTTTTTGGCTTAACTACCCGCTCCGCTTTATCAAAAGATTCAACAACTTCCGTAGAAGGTTGAACTCTTCGGCCTTCTGCTTCTATTTGATCTTGAAGCGCCTCTCTCTGAGCATCAGTTGTTTCCGAAACAATCTCAGTTCCTTTGTCGATTTCTCTTTGACCGGATTCACTGGCACCTGAACGTGCTTCATCAAACGTAATCCTTTGGCCTCCGCCCGGTCGGAATATCACTCTGTCGGTAGAAGGTATTCGGTTTGTTCTGGGTTGTGTGTTTCTTAATCCAGCATCAGCCATATATTCTTCAAGAAGACCAAGCCCAGCTGCAAATGCGTGGTAAATAGATTGAGGATCGTTTGCTGTTGCTTCAAAATCTCGCCCTTCAGAGCGCATGGCTTCCTGCCCTAAAGAGGTCAGCATAGGCAGATCGACATGTAATGTCTTGGTTTCTCCGTTTGCGTCCTCAACTTCTAGTTTCCACACCTGTTGTTTCAGTTCATCAGACTTCTTACCATCGGCGTGGCGCCCTTTAACGCTGGCTTTCCCTCGCTCGAAGATCTGGCTCATTCTGTTAGCCAGATTTCTTATAACGGAAGTTTCAGCCTCCTGTCCTTCGGCAACAGGACGAACCACGATTTCGTAGCCCTTGTTATCATCTCCTTCTATTTCATAATTAAAACGACTTGCCGGGAAGTCTTGTTCAATAGCCTGCCTGGATGCTTTCCCCTCATTAAGAGCGTCTTTTGCGGCTCTGTGCGTGGCAAACTTCTGGCCCGATACTCTCTTGGGATCTGCACTTGTTTTTGACGGATAACCCGGCCGTACTCGCCCAACAACTTCTCCCGGTGTAACTTCAACATTTTCTTGCTGCGTTACATAATCCGTAGTCCCCTGTGATATTGCACTTTGGCCTTCTGCAGATTCTTGAGCGGACAGTTGGCCTGATTCAACATCTCCTGTGAACTCATCTTCAGATGAACCTTGTTCTGGGATTGCGTCATCATTAGCCGATCTGCCCATCGATGACATCTGGGCGGTGCGGGCAATATCCCCAAACAGATCACGCTGCTCTCGCTGTGGCGCACGGGTCCTGTAGACAAAGCCCGTGCCGTCATCGCTGGGGACAACTTCCAGATCACTTTCTGGATTGTTCTTCTGGTACCGGGTGGCAGCTCCTTTTGCAGCCTGTTCTGTCTTGAACGGCTTGCCGTCGTTACGGGTAAATATCTGAGGCGCTTCTTCAGGCGGGGATGCTCCTGAACCGCGAGTCTGTGTAGCAAGCCGAATATTCTTCGCGTTACCGGTATCTTCGCCGTTAACCGTTAGGTATATCCTCTGATTTCCTGCATCGTAACCCCCTCCAAGCACCTCTGACTTCGGAAGTTCTATATAAGTAGCAGTAGAACCATCAGACCCCACCTGAGTCCTGACTTGACCTGATAAAGTAAGTTGTTCACCATCTACTTCTGTTTCAAACTCAACCGTGGATCCTTCTTCCCATTGAGGTGCTACAGGTCCAGTCGGTCCAGCTGGGCCAGGTGCGGATGCAGATGGATCTATCTGCTCTCCTTGTGTATCCAGCTCGTCAGCCTGATCTATCTCCTCGTCGAGAGAGGCTCGCTCGTGTGCGGCTTGTGCTTTCTTGACCGTGCCTTTTGCGGCTTTTGCGAGCCCAGTCACTGTTCCGCCAGCACTGGCAAGCGTCCCTGATGCCACCAGAGCCGCGGCGCCCGCGTTTATGATCTGGCTCTTTTCATCTGCATTGAGCGGGCCTGATTTGCCCGTGGCGTGGCGTACAGCAGCGATATTAAGGGCTTCCTGTGCCATCTCTGTTGGGACTTCAATCCCGGCACTGACACCTGCCTTAGTCAGAACATCCTGGATTATTGTTTTGGCTTTGCCTTTGGTGACATTGCCCATGCCGGCTTTGCGTAACTGGTTCAGCCAGTACACACCAATGGGTGCGCTTAACAGACCGCCCACGGTGCCGTAAGTCATTCCGATACCGGGTTTGAGTTCCCCGGTTTCAGAATAGATGTCAGTGATATTCAGACCACCTTCAAGTACCGTACCGCCTGCCCAGATACCCGCAAACTCCGCGGCCCGTTGTTGGCGGGTTAGTTTCTTCTTTGCAGCCACGCCATAAGCAGCGAGCTGTTTCTGCATGGATTCAGCCGAGCGTTTTCCCAGCGTGGCGCTGACATTTCCGCCGAGCACTGCTTGCAGATCGTCTTCTTTCAGCCCCCACTCTTTAAGTTTCTTACGGGCATGCTGATGGACTTTCTTCTTTAGGATGTTCCCGCCAATTAGCCTGGTCGCACCGCTGGCAAGAAGGCCGGGGCCGACCACCATCGGCAGGTAGGTAAAGGCATTAGGGATGACACCGCCAGCCCACCTTGCAAAATTACTCCAAGTTTTGCCTTCTTCCGGGATGTCCTCGATTCGCCTGATTTCGGGGCCGTAGTTGGCAGCGCCTTGTGTGTAGCGAACTGCATTATCAATCAGTTTTTCGGCTTCTTCATCGTCACCGACCATCTGATTGCCAGCAGCGCGAACCGCAAGAACTGCGGCGGCTGCATTGGACGCTGCGGAATCAATTCCGCGTCCGAAGTTGTACCAGAAACCCCTTCCGGTATCGTAATCCGTCAGGCTCTGGGGAGTATCTTCACGAGCCTCACTAACCCGGATTGCTTCCGTATCCAGTTCTGCCTGGGTAACATCGGTATCAACGGGGATCTGGTCTGCAAGAGAGCCAGAAGCGCCTCCTGCACTTGCGATCTTAGTGATCTCATCGAGGAGACTTGACATGAATCAACCTCGAATTGGCGGCGCGAGTTGTAACCCTACTCTGATTGCGTCGGCAATGATCTTCATCCTATCGGGATTTTGGGCACTTGATTTCAGCCAAGCGTTATAGTCAGCGTCATTTGCCAAAAATGTATTTCCCTTCATGTCGCCCGAAATAAACGATATGAAATCCTTGTCCGGGTATAGCATTCCCTGAACCATGCCGCTCCCGGTTTTCGATTTATATTTGACATAGGCTTTCACCAGCGTCTGCATTTGCGGGACTAAACCAGTAGAAGTTGCCTTCATTAATGCTTCAATACTCTTTGCATCCTGTTCAGCCTTGGTTCCGATACTGAGGTTTGCAATTTGCTCATCTGGAACCTCGCCTATACGCAAGGCTGCAATAGCAAGAGCTGACAACATCGACTGGAAAATATCGTTAGTCGCTTGAGCACCCGCGCTTCTATTTGCTGCTGCTTCATTTGAATCCTGATACCCGTATTCAGATTCCCATCTAGCGGTAATCTGATCTCGTATCCTGTCCCTAAATGTATTGGCAGCGTCGGCTACCTCCAGTTGCCATTTTTCAGCTGCCCGTTCTTCCTGATTTGCATCAATCACCATCCCCTGCCGGGTTCTGGCCATGTTTAACAGCGTGTTTTGTCTTGCTAAATCGTCTTTGGCAAGGCTGCTTGCAGCAGTCAATCCCTGTACGGCTAATTTCCGTTCGTTCTGCAACAATAAGGAGTTCTTGTACTCCATATCGGTAAGTGCGGTAAATGCCCCCCGGTTATGGTCCAGCAAAACCTTGGCCTCACCCAGCCACCGTCCCGTTTGGACAAAGTTACGCATAGAGCTGACCATGCCCGGCGTTAACGCACCACCGAGCCACTGCTTATTAAATAAGGCCGCGGCAACCACCGCCCTCTGCCGTGGACTTAATTTGTTCGGGCTTGCCAGAATACCGTCGGTGGAAAGGAGATAACCGTAACTGATGTTCTGGGCATCTTTGCCTCTTACGGTACTCATCGCTGCCTGAACAGGATTCCCCTGCGCTTCGGCTACTTTCTTGCTCGCGCTTACTACTGCAGCCCCAGCAATATCCTGAATTGTTTTTGTATCTTTTTCTGCCGTAGCATCCTTCTGAGCCGCGGCTTCTACTGCTTCTGGGTCAGTCTTTGCTAACTCAGTCGCATTAAACTCTGGACTGCCTGGCTCAGTAGACGGCGTTTCAGGATCACCCTTTCCAAATCGTATCTCTTCAATCTCTTTAGAGATTTCAGCTTTTCTCTGATCACGCTTGGCTTCTGCTTCCGGTGTTCTACCGCCAGCTCCGCGGGCTGAAGGTTTTCTATTTAGCCTCGCAAGTTCCTTTTCAAGTGCCTCGATCTTCCGTCTCTTTCTCTCTCTTGCTGCCCGCTCAAAGCGTTCACCTTTTGACCTTTCTTCAGGCTGTTCAAACATCCCCACTTCTGCTGCACGAGCGTCGGCTTCGCGCTGGGCGTACTCATCAGCGCGAGACTGATTCCCGCCAATCGGCATCGCGGTTGCCATACCCTGATCCAACATCTCTCCAGCAAGATTTTTACCGTCAAAATCAACATGACTAAGTTGGCGTTTATAACTTTGGCTTTCACCCGCGCCAGGCGTCGTAGTAATCGTCTTAGCCTGATCTAGCTGGCGTTGTGCCGCCGCTTTTGCGGCATCACCGTAAGGCTGTGCCGGTGTCCCCTTTCTTGGATCGGCAATTTCTGGTGTATCAACACCGATAACTCGGGTATCAATTCGTTTTGGCTTCGGCGTATGCCAGTTGCCTCTCTTATCCTGAAATCTCGCTCCCGATGGCGCCGTCGTATATCCAGGTGATCCCGGCATACCGGGACCTGCATGCATCGTATCGCCATCATGCATATAGTGATCGCCTAATCCACCCTGACGGGTCACAACGCCTTGTGCGTCAGGCATAGGTGTCATCACATCGGGCGAAGTGTGCGGCGTTGTTGCAGGAGGTGCGGGAGCAGGCTCCCCTGATCCATCACCGTTTCGAGTGCCGGTTCCCGAATCAGTGGAGGAAGACGGACCAGGGGGCTGCATTCCAATTCTGCCGGGCTGGGTTGGGCTGCCCGTGGATCTCTGAGTTTCTCCCGCACGATAAGCGGGGACCGTTTGATTTGCCTGAGTGCCAGAATCATCAACAGCTCCTGATGCCAATATATTGTCGAGACTAAATCCACTGAGCCCGTGTTTTGTTCCTGCAAGGAAATAGGCTTTGTCGATCAGTTCCATCATGGTGAACTGTCTTACCTGATCGTCAGGGTCTGCACTTCGTCTTTCTGTTACAGGGACAGTTTCACCGTCCTTGTTCTTCCCCATCAAAATGATCTTGCCGGTATTGGGGTCAAGAACAGGCATAACGCCGACTTCTTCATCCATCAAACCGCTATGTGCCGCCAGCATTTTATGAACGCCCTGACGTTCTATTGCCTTCATGGCGGCAGAGTGAGCGCCGGGGAATTCTTTCAGGAACTCTGCATCTGACATGTGCTCATTTCGGGCGCGAAGCATCCCATACATGCCTATCGTATTTACGTCCTTTTTCCCTTCATCCAGTTGCCGTTCCTGGACATACTTATCATGCTCCATACGGAGCGCCATGGCCTTGAAAAAGGTCCCCATGAAACTGCCGGCATTAATACTGTCGTAAGTTGGCATAGTCAGTTACCCGAACAAGTAGCCGCCGGCTGCTCCGCCGATAGCCGCGCCCATAGGTCCACCGCCCAAAGCAAATCCCGCAACAGTCCCGAGCATAGATCCGAATGCGCCACTTGAAGCGCGGCGAGAATTATTCATCTGGGCAACATTCATTCGATGCTGCATCGCAAGTTGCTGCTGCATGTACTGTTTCTGAATACCCATCTGCTGCATCTGGGCATTTCGGGCAATCCCCATCTGGGCGCCCTGCGCCATACCGCCGATTCCCTGGCCCCCGACGCCGTGGCCAATACCGACAGCCTGATTCATCGCGCCTTGTCGGACATCCTGCATCTGCTGGCGGGTCATATTCGCGTTCTGAACGCCTTGACCGATACGCGCCTGTTGATCCTGAGTGTGAATTAACGCCATCTGATGCGGCGATACCTGCATACCGTATCGCTCAATATCGCGCAGGGCCTGACTCATGTTGTCTGAACTCATTCCGACACGTTTGGCTTTCTGCGCTTCTTTCTCGCCATAACTATCCGACATTAATTTGTCGATGAGTTTGTCTTCTTCTGGGAAATAGGTTTCCTTATAGTTCTTCCACTGATCTCTCAGTATTGCCGCAAACTTAACGTCATAAGGATCTGGCGTATGGGGTTCTTCCCCGCCGCCCTCTTCACCGCCTCCAGAATCGTCATCGTCACCGGCACCGGACATATCGCAATGACCGGAATCAACGGTGCCGATCCACTTCCCGCCATCTATTTCACATTGGCGTTTTTCAGCATACCCCTCACCCCCGCCACCCTCGTCTGGTCCCTCGGGGCCGCCAACATCACTTGATACTTCAAAACCGAATATAGAAAACCCGGCATCATCATCTGAATCTGTCGCACCCCCGCCATAATCCGGTCCTTCTCTCCCTTCATGATCTCCCGCACCATGCCCCAATCCATCGGCATCAGTTCCAGGTCCATAAAAACACTTATGCCCGTACTTGGAGTCAAGAAACTCGTCGTCGTCCCACTTGAAACCGGTTTTAATCATTCTTCATACTCCCCCATCTTCCATCCGGCATACCCCATGCCAGCATCAACCAGATAACCTAAGCGCCGGTTCTGGCGGTTGTATTTCATTGCAGCAATTTCAGAGTCGGTTCGGAACCGCGCTTGCGCCAACCCCAGATTTGAATTCATCTGTGCAGACGCCGTGCCGGCCGCGGCGCTCGCACCTGCGGATGCCACACCGGCAAGTCCCTGCTGCATTGATCCCTGCAGGCGGTTTGCCTGGGCAATCGCATCCAGTTTCATCGAGGTGCGGTTGGTGAAGTCCGCTGCGCGTGATGCCGAATGTCCTGCTGCAGCGCCCGACCCTAATTGATTGGACCAATTCCCAAAGGCGCCAACCGCTGCGCCGCGGTTTGCCGCAATAGAAGAACTGCGCTGACCGGCCACAGTCTGTGCCGCATCAGCCGCGCCCATGTCTACGCCATAAGCCGCCCGTTGCTGTTCTGCCAATCCAAGATACTTCGTTTCAAGAGGCTTGTATTTGGCTTTGTACCGATCCCATTTCTCACCGGCAATATCCACCAATGCCTTTTCAGATTCTGTTGGCTCAATATCCGGTATATCGATCTCGTATTTTTCTGGATCGACTTTTTCAATTTCGCCTTTCTTACTCATATCAGCGCATCATTCGGTTATAAATAAAACCGTTCTGTTTAAACCCAAAACGCTCCAGATAACGGAATACTTTCGGCGGATAACTTTCTTTCCACCCGTATACGGCCGTCAGCTGTATTTCCTTCGCCTTAATCTGTTCAGCCCATTCGTAAAATGCCCTGAACAAACGGGCGATAACAAATGACCTGCGATTACCTGGCTCGTTGTAAACCATTAGATCTGTTACATAGAAATCTTTCGTGAAAAAATACTCCACGGTCTGTCCCGCAAAGACCGCCACAATTTCTTTGTCTTCGATCCCCACCCATAAAAATCCGCCCGGATGATTGATAAGGTCACGGACATGCGTAGCAAAAAGTTGGAAATCAAACTTTTCATCTTCGCTACCCGAGGACTCCTGGTACATTTGAAATGCCATATCGCATATTCTTTGAATATCAGCATATTCCGCGGGCCTTACATCTCCTGGCATCAAATACCTCCATACTTGACCTTCCTGATTGATCTCACATTTCCATCTCGTGCCTGCTGCTTGGCCTGCAGGATGGATACCTGAAAAGATTGATTCATAACCATACCCAGATCTGGATTCGTCCAGATCTGATTTGGCATGAGATAAAGAAACGACAATGCGCCATTTACCAGTGGTTGCCGAAAATCCTGCATCACGGTATCACTTAACGAGGTAGACGTAATGGTCGGCCGAAGCGAATACCGCAACTTCAAAATACTGGCGACAGTGGCATTAGGAGTCGGCCACAAACGAATTTGGCCGGGGTTGTTCTCCATAAAGTAAGCGGGCTCACCCGTAGTAGTTGTCCATCGCGGGTTGTCTATGGAAATAGACGTCTCAGTGGTCGGTGTGAGTTGCCGGTCATCATAAGTTACCCACTCCATTCTGACCCGCTCTGTATCCGTCGGAGGTGTAAATGAATATTCCGACGTACCGGAAGTTACCCCGAGCGGACCTTCTTCATGTTTGAGAATCTTGGATTCTTCGCACAGCACAATTGCGGCGCGACGAATCTGCTGTTCTGCAAGTAACTGCGAACAGTTTGGTACCTGCGGCAAAACAAGCGGAAGTAATTCTGAGTAATCCATTATCGAGGCAGAGGCATCGGTTGCGTATTGGCTTCAACCGTTACCTGGGTATTAAGGGTTCTCATAAACTGCGCCCAATACTGTTCTTTAAGCGCGTTATTGCTTGCCGATTCAGAATCCTTACCGTAGGCCCGATAACAGACGTAATCAGTTAACGCTGCCTGGTAAATATCCGGGAGACTGATATCTGAAGTAAGCGCAGTAATTTCCAAAGGAACTGCGGCATAAGTCAAAATGACTTGCGGATTACCACCGAGTACCGGCGGATAAACATAAAAATTCTGTGGGTCCATCGGGTCATAGACATAATGCTGCACCACATCTGTCGGCGCAGATCCCGATACCATAGTGCGCCATAGCGCATGAATTGAATCCAGCTCACTTCTGCTGACCTGACTGATAGCCTTCTCTTTAGTGGGGTCGAGATTAACGTTCCGTAAAACGTCAAGAAGCCGAATACCGTCTGTTGGGATGGTTTGCCTATCCCCAAGAACCAGAGTGATAGTCGTATAAACCGAATTTGCATCCGGCTTGAAAAGAACAACTGTTCGCTGGGCTTCGTTGAGATAGTCCAGCAACTCATCAGCCGACCATCGAATATTCGATGGGTCTTGCAGAATAACCTCAACCGTATCGACGATAGTTTGGGCAGTTATCGCCATTAGACCCTCGAAAGTGGAATCGGGGCTTCCCTAAAGAAGCCCCGTTCCATGGTTGTGGGCTTAAACGTCAGCCGCTTTAAGCGCAGCCTGATCTGCGGTGTTCGCAGGATCAGCCGAGCCTTTAGCGTCAGTAATTGCCACCGTGCCAGAGATGAAAGTGATATTTCCACCTGTGGTTGAGGAAGCAACCTGCCCAGAGTAGGACACATCACCGGGCGCACTCAGAACATCAGACGAGGTATCCACATCCTGCGGCAGCGTAACGCTTCCTGCAGCTGGGATAATCATCGCCCAAGTCGTGTAAACCGGTGCGCTGGCTCCGTACAAACTTGCATAGCTCATGGTTTACCTCCCTTATGCGCTGGCAACATTGACACGCACGATGCCGAAATCTTCATCAGCACCTGCTACCGCGGAATACCACTTCGGTTTCAGGAAGCCAACGATTTTCGACACCGAGATGCCATGCTGGTTATCGTAGTCAAACTCTTTTTCGACCCAATCTGGATTACCCAGATCAGCCATCGCCAGGGCCTGAGCGCCGCACATCAGCATGGTGCAACCCGTTGCTGAAGCCGTACCTTCACCTGCAAATCCAACACCGGAAGTGAAGTGAGGAACATGGCGGTACTCGTGGACCACGAGGCCGTCGATCAAGAGAGTGGAAGTACCCTGCCACAACTCATTGGACTTGGACCGGGGCAGCGCATTACGCGCAGCAGCCAGGTAATCAGAATCCATTTTGAGTTTGGCCATTACAGAAGGCGTGACAAAGAGGTGATACATCTCCTCTCCGTTGCCTGCACGAATGCCACGGATATAGTTATCCTTGGCAAACGCTTTCAACTGGATGATAGTTTCCCAGGTCGGCACGTTAATCGTACCGGTGATGGAACCAGCAACGAGTCCGTTGGTGGTATCCCAGTTTCTGTAACGCCCAGAGGACGGGGCGATGACATCGGCAGCAAAGTCGAGGGTATTCAGCGTAGTCGAGCTACGAGAAGTACCATCGGGCTTATACTGATACCCAATGCCTGCGAGGGTTTGGAAAGCCAACTGATCAAGTCGGTCTGCAAGCCAGTAGCCCAGAACATCCCGAGAGTTTTCACGGAAGTTCACAATGGACCGTTGATCCGCCATCTTACCGGTGGTCCGGTTCGCGTGGCGCATCTGGTCGATGCGAATGGTCCGATCAAACGCCCTGATCTTCTCTTCCTGACCTTCCATCTGGTTATCGCCAGCGATACCATCATCTTCAAGGTCAGTCAGCAGTGTCAGGACTGCACGGGCGCCTTTCTCTCCCTTCGACAATTCCGTGATCCTCTGGATCATGGCATTGTTTCCGGTACCAAGGAACTTGGTCAGAAAGGCATTGTTACGGGCGACTTTCCACAGATCGCGTGACCAAACCGTTTTTTGTTCGGTTGTCAGCTTGGCAAAATTAGTCAATGCCATTGTGGATCATTCTCCGCTATAGATTAAACATGAGCATCACCGTAGACACAGGCCATTCCTGTATCTTTCAACCGGATCAGCCCGGTTAAAACATCTTGTTTCGGTGTTTTGACTGCCCCCGAATAATCGGCAGAGAACGCCATTTTCGATTGACGAATCGCCAACTGTATCGCCGTTGGAAGCGAGGTAGGATTTAGGTTCCTTAAACCCCAGCCCGGCGGCGGCTGGAAAAAACGCCCGTATTCCATTGAAATATATACGCAATGCTAATATTTTGTCAAGTTAAGCATCGCCGCGTAACTTGCGGATAGTCGATGCCGGTAACGCATCAAACTCATCTTCCGGCATTGCAAATACATCCATCGTCTTTTCAGAACCGTGATCTGCACCGGAGTCCCCGCGCAGTTCAGGCGGCTGCTGGTTTGAGGCTTGGATCTTTTTCTTCAGATTAGCCTTCGGCTGTGGTTGGGCTTCTGACTCTGCTTCAGCCGTCTGAGGTATGCCGACCAGTGTTTTTACGGCTTCTTGAAGAGCAGTTGCCGGGGTATACATGGCGTATCCCTGGTTATCCTTCATATAGGTATAGGCCGTCATCAGCCGGTTTACATTGTCCACAACCTCTTGGTCGTATATATCGGCATTCTCCGGGTTGAACTGAGGATAGTCCTGCTCGAGCTGTTTGGTCGTCGATTCCAGTTCCTGTTTCATCTGGATCTCACGGGAATTCATACCAATAGTCTGCTCAACGTTTTGCATGATATTGGACTCAATATCTTTACGTTGCTCGCTCAAAATTTCCTGGAGGATCGTCGCAGCCTGATCCTTCTCGCCTTCGAGAATGGCCTCGTTCATTTCCTCGCTCTTTGCCGCATAGTCAAATTTCGGCGCTTCAGGTTCAGCCTGAACCGGATTCTGAATCTGATTCATCTGCTCCTGCACTAGCCGGAGCTGCTCCTGGATCCGAATATTTTCATGCTCAAGGTCGCGTGTTTTTGCGATCTGGGTATCCAGACGCGCCTTCGGGATCATGTGGGACTGTGACTGTTTTTCTTCAGCCTGATCCATCTCGGCAGGTTCAGGTTCAGGCTTCGCCGCCTGCTCCTCCACCACCGGTTCTTCCTCCACCGCCGGCTCCTCCTCCACCGCCGACTCCTCCTCCATTACCATAGGGGGAAGGTCGTCGGATGAACCTATCTGCGTAGGCGTTTCCTCACCGGGATCGAAAAAGTCCCCGCGTTCTTCGGGTGACGCAGACCACGCATCTTCAGAAGGAATAGTGCTATCGACTTTTGGCTGTTCCGCAGGTACGGACTCAATGGCTTGTGCTGCTTCCGGCATAAGAAATTACCTCGTAGGTTGTTGAGATTGCTGTTTCGCCAGGCGTTCTTGCTGGCCTAATTTGGCCAGTTCAATACGCTCTTTCGACACTTCTCTCTTCTCCTGCTCTTCGTTGCGGATCAAAGCAGTTTCAACGCGAGTGGCTGACTCCAACTCTTTCTCCTCTGCCCTTTGCCCTGCCTGCATGGCTGCAACGGCAAGTTGGGTCTGGTTATCCTGGGTATTCATGGCCATATCCGCCTGCAATTTGTGCATTGCATGCTCATGCGTATCGTCGGTTCTCAGCTCTGTCTGAGCCTTGGCCATATTGAGAGCCGTCTTTGACTGCAGTTCATTAATCGTGGCTTCCATCTGAGCCATCTGCAGTTTGATCTGCTCCATCTGCATCTGCTGAACCGCGGCATTAACCTTCTGTTCTTCTTCAGTCGGTTCTGCCGTACCCTGCATCTGCCGAATTCGTTCGGCAATTTGCTGTTTGTTCTCCAGATGGGAAAACTCAATTACGGTGTCATCAGGCACTGCAATATTGGCGGAACGCAATGCCATGGCTTCAGCAAATTGGCTGTCGATATAAACATCCCGTGAGGGCATCACCGAAATATCAATGTCGTAATCCCCTACGGTAACGTCATACAAACGCGAGCCATCAGGCAGCTGACGGTTGATCTCGATGGCTTCAGGTGTCTCTTGCCCCATTTCAGTCATGAAGAACAGGCGGGGGTTGTCATACCACTCTTGAATCAGTTTCAGAATCCGTTTTGCCACGAGACTTCGGGTTTTATTCAGATGATCTAAGGGGACCTGGATCTGAACCTGACCGCGAGCCTGTTTAGCCTCGATAGCAACACCGGATACTTCAGGTGAGTCATAACCGAGCATGGCATCGGAAACACCGCTGATTTCTTTGATATTGATCGCGGCTTTCATGCCTATCCGATCAAGTCCTGCAGGGATCGTATTGGGTGGGATTTTGCCTGGTGGCTGGGCGCCTTTGTGATACTCAAGAACTAACCCGGTTTCTGCACCGCGCTGTTCAAGGTCATCCACATCCATATTGGATAGAGAACCTGTTTCAACAATCCATCCAGAGTTCGCTGTGGTATTCACCACATGCAGCTCCTGGCTGGATACCTTGTTGAGCTGCTCCTGTGGACTGATCAGGTTACGCACCATACCGAACGGCCGTCCCCGGCGGAAATACGGGAAGAACGGAACAATGGTAAAAAACGGATAGATTGACCAGTCATCATAAAGAACGACACGATCTGCGGTAATTGTGAAACGCACTTTTAGCGTTTCTTTTTCAACCCGCATTAATCCATATTTGGTTTCATGCTCGCGCTTCTTTTCTTCGTCCCACGACTGCGGAACCTCTACGCTGTCGCCAAACTCGGGGTTAATAAAGTATTCACAGAGATATGGCACTTTGTACTGACGTTCGATAATCCGCACCCTTCGAATCTGACGTAATTCAGATTCAGGGAGTTCATAACTGTTGGCACCCCATGGCGCGAGCGTATCCAACGTATCGCCAAAACGATTCTCAATGACATGAACTGAATCAGGCCCGTAATAGGAATTGCTGTCTACAAGAGCACGGATCTTGTCTGCTTTAGCTTCTCCGTAAGAGATTGCAATTTCATCCAAAGACAGCCAACGGCTCTTGATAACTTCATTCCAGGTGTCAGGGTCATAGTCTTTCGCATCTGGATCAATATAGATGTCCAGCGGGTCTTCAACACTGATCTTAATTTCACCTTCAACGTTCTCATTGAAATCGACTCCAATTTCAAAATAACCGCGGTCCTGGATTAGTCCGTCGGCAAACACCTGGGACTCCTTGTGATCCATGTCGTTCTGGTCATGGATAACCTGATAGACCTTTTGGAGAATCGTAGAAACCTCTTCAGATCCGGTTCTCTTTGGCTTAAACTGAACCATCCCGCGGTTGTTTGCCTGTTCACCCAGGACAGCGTTAATAGTAGAAAGTACGGTATTAATCGTAAGCGCCGGACGCCCTTCCGATTCCAACCTTTGCTGGTCTGCCAGCTCCCACTGTTCGCCTCGGTAGAACGAATCGCATTTTTTTGCGATGTCAATGTAATCAAGATGGCCAGAATCCCTGGAGCGTTCATACCGGCGCCAGTTATTCTCGGCTACTTGCCATTCTTTCAGGATTTCTTTTGCATGTGCCATAGCGTTACGCCGTAATTGAAGTAATCGACACTACACAGCCTTTTGGAAATGCAGTAATGCCATAAGGGATAGGTACTTGTGTTTTTCCTTCATCTGTAAAATCATCATAGTCAAGAGTATTTGCAATTTTGACGGTTTCATCGTCTTGACTGACTAACCACCCAATACTGTGAAAAACAGGGCAGAACACTTCGTCTGCCTGTTCCCATCCGCTGTGTGCCATGATGTCCCTCCACTCAATAAGCACCATTTGTTTTTCAGAAGGTATTTTGATCGGCAAGGGTATTTGCTTATACATTCTGAAAATCTCTTTGGTAGTTCCATATCCAAAACGGTATCACCCCCTTTTCCAAAAACGCTTGGTAATGCCGTTCCACTTTCTTCTCATCATATTTCTCAAATTCTTGGACAAACGCCAGTCGAAACAGATCCCACTCAGAGCACTGCAGCAATGTACTTGTCTTTTCGACAATATTCATTATACGCAATGCTTATTAACATATTAAAAATCAAAGCGGTACAGTGCAAGTACCCTTCCTGAATCGCCATACTCCATACCAAAGGTATGATCACCAATCTTCTTCTTCGTCCCGATCTGGAATCCCCTTTCGGTCGCTTGTAGGGTCATGGGTAGCTCGTAACGGGACACCGCGTAAAGGGTGGCCATAGCGACTCCCGCAACGACTAACTCCTTCTCGTACTTTTGATACCAATGCTGCTTCTTCGAGATTCTTTGCCCGCAACTTTCGATTGTTCTCCCATTGCCTGTTCCTGCCGCTCCGTTGGCGCAAAGTAAATCTCCCAAGGCTCTCGCCTGTGCTGATGTTGAAACAACTGAATATTCGTTTGCGACGACAGGAATGCCTAACCTTAGTGCTTCTTTGAGCATTGCTAGAGCCATCGTTGTATCGGAGACTTGATCTCCCTTGATGTGCCCACCAAATTGGAGATAAACGAAATCTGCGCCCTTGTAGTAATTAGTGTTTCCAGAATGACCGCCAACACCTGGGGTTAGGTGAACGGCAACATGCTTACCTGTATTGGCCTTGGCTCTTGCCACCATCGCATTTACTTCGGCGGCAGAATATTGCTCATCACACTCAAGGCAAACTACATACCCTGCCACCAGATCGTCATTGGTTTTGACGTAGTGGTCTATAAATGACAAGGTGCTACTCAGAGGCTCTTGGCTATCTCCTTGCCTACCCTCTCCTGTCAGCCACACTACCGGCTTTAACCCAGAGTCATTTAGTTCTTGTAGCCTTGCCCTCTGGTTGGCGTAACCATCCACAGTGATTCCGTGGTATCCACCTGTCTTAGCCCTAGCGTAGACATCTATGTGCGTGTCGCCATTCCCTAAAAGTTTGTTCTTATATGCGGTGCGCTCTGCTGTGTTTCCAAAGCCATCAGACATATACAAAAGGCTCATGCCGTAACGCTCTTTCCAAGAGGACGAATCACCCAATTGGCCTGTCAGGAAACTTGATCTAACTCCAAACAAATCGGCAACAGCATTGCTTATGCTGAAAGCCAAAAAAAGGCTTACAAAAAACGAAACTAGATTAAAACGTCTCACTTCTTTTTCTTCTCTAATCCATTTGGAATTAAGTAACCCATTACGAGCGGGATGATAATGATGCCCGCCAATAACCAGCCGCCGGTTTCGATAACCTGGCCCATGAGAGGCCAAAAGCCTGTGACTGGTGCTTCGCACTCAGCCATAGTAGTGGGGGATGAATCCATCCCCGTTGTCACCACATCTGCCACAAAGGCAGTCGTCGTGGCGCCCAGTATCGGCGCAGCTACACCCCCGCTGAACACAGTCCCCGCAATTGCACCGGTCCCGGCTGCTGTCGCTACGACTCCCGCTTTCTTTATCGTTCCGCAACCTACTAACCCCAGACAATAGAGCAAAAGACAATAACGGCTAGGACGATCAAAACATTTCTTTTCAGTTTGTTGTCTAATTTCTCGAATTTTTTCCACATCTTTAAACTCCTTTAATCTTTGCATTCACAAAGTTTCTGATTCAGCTTGAGATTAATTCGCGCATTCATACGCGACATAAATTCGGGTAAAAACGAAGGGACGGCTACATGCGCTAATCCAACAATCCCTGTCGCTATAAATAAAAAACAGATTGTCCCTGCATGTCGTGCATGAGACAGATATTTCCCTTTGGCATGGTTTGCTTCAAATACTTTCATTCAATAATCCTCGCTATCACTTTTTTCCCTTCCCAATCAATTCGAGTTTCGACTACCCGCTTTTCGCAGGCGTAGCGCCCACCTTTAGTGTCGTGCCAGCCCTGACGTTTCAGCGTTCTTTTCATGGCAAGACACCCA
>Ga0208919_1000206_pt1 | contig 43398 bp, 62 predicted proteins | sample 4_EtaG_FD_184076 | JGI IMG/M metagenome (GOLD analysis project Ga0208919, IMG submission 184076) | Marine viral communities from the Subarctic Pacific Ocean - 4_ETSP_OMZ_AT15127 metaG (SPAdes) (version 3) | ecosystem: Environmental > Aquatic > Marine > Oceanic | place: Pacific Ocean | collected... | reverse complement strand
CAATTAGAAGCATTGGGTTGAGAGGTAGTTCCAGAGTGGAATACTCAACCCAAGCAGAAAGAGAGGACAGAATGGCATTAAAATATTGCCAAAGTCATAAGTGCCATACTTACGACACAAAGGACAGGAAACGAGGTTCCAAAGGAAACCGAAAAAATCAGACCAGAAGAAGATCAGATTTCTACTATGGTGGTGGAAATTTTTGCTCATTGAATTGTTATAATGATTGGGCAGACGATTTTATGAATAGGGCTATTGATAATGTTTCTGGAAGATTACACGAACCACTAACAATGAGTGAAGAAAATGCGTGGCGAAAATCAAGAAGATATCGTTGGAATTCTGGCGAATATACTTTTGATTATTTCTGGCATAATGCTTGTACTGGGGAAGATAGACAGATAACCCAAGAGCAATTTGAAAATGAAATTATGCCAACATAAGTTTCATCTGTCCTTGATGATTTCCTAGTTTAGAATTATTCTAAACTAGGAAAAATTTTTTTGGTTTTTTTTTGGGTGGGCCCCCGCCCTAAAGTCTCAAGCTATGGGTGGGCCCCCGCCCCTAAGCCACAAGCTGTGGATAACTTTTATTTTTTATTTGACGTCTGGGATTATGTAGGATATACCTGTAGCTGGTCCCAGTTACACTTAGCCGGACCAAAAAACGGAAAAGTGAAAGTTATAACAGCTGGCGAGTCATTAGCTCAACCAGGGTCGACGGATCCTGAACGCGTGCACCGCCAGCATAACAATGAGAGGAAAGTATGAAAGTAAAAGAAATTAAAAAAGGTGATAAGATTTTACACAGTCACTTAGGAACACAGCCGCCAGTGTCTGGTGTTGTGATGGAGAGTCCGGTTCAGGGCCGGGGCGTGCGCAGCACGATCCTGGTTGACGTTAAAGGGTCCGAGGTAGGATTATTTGACGAGACCGGCAGCATCTATACCAGCGAGATCCTGAAAGTATTCCGGGATGATAACTGGTTACCAGTTGAACAGTAAGAGCGCAAGCGGGCCCGGGGTGGGCCCGCCCGTAAAGCATCAAGCTGCAAGCTGTCAAGATTCAGGACCAGTTGACAAGCTCACAAGCTTAGAGTATAAGATTTTATAGGAGGATATATGCTAAAAAAAGAAGCAAGAAAAATAACCGGCGGGCTGTCGAAGCCGTCGAAGATGCCAGGACCAGCGCACAACCTGCCGGCCGTGGCGTGTAAGACTGGCGCTAAGCTGGTGAAGGTCCCGGGCTCAGTGTGCGCGGGCTGTTATGCATTGAAGGGTCGATATAGATTCAAGAATGTTCAGGACGCATTGCAACGCCGGCTGGCAGCATTGGAGGACCCGCGCTGGGTTGCTGCGATGGTAACACTGATCAAGGGCCAGGACTGGTTCAGGTGGCATGACTCCGGAGATATCCAGAGCCTGGAGCATTTAAATAAAATTTTTGAAGTGTGCAAGCTCACACCCGGCACCCAGCATTGGATGCCAACACGTGAAGCGCAATTTTTAAAAGAAATAGATCCGGCCACAGTTCCGCCTAATTTAATCATTAGAATGTCTTCACACATGATAGGACAGGGACCAGTTAAGCAATGGCCCTGGACGTCCACAGTATCAACAGCCCCTGAAGCTCGAACCTGCCCGGCCCCGGATCAGTCGAACGAGTGCGGCAGCTGCAGACAGTGCTGGGACAGGTCCACACCTAACGTGTGTTACGGTAAACACTAAACATGACACACGTTTTCAAACATCCAAAATTTTATGAAGCGCTCAGGAAGGAAGAGCGCAAGCTCACAAGCGCTCAAGCTCCAGGCAGCAAGCGTCCAAGCCTTCCCTCAAAGGCTCAAGCTTCAAGCCTGAAGTCACAAGCTCCAGGATCCGAGCACCAGGGTACAAGCGTACAAGCTGGGGATCCGGGGAACAAGCCACAAGAATAAATGTATTCAAATTATGTTTCATGTGAAAGCTAATTTGGTGGGGTGAAAAGCGTATTTTGTTAACCGATGTTAACTTCAATTCTACTGTAAAAAAGTTGCCAGAAGGAGCATAGCCCAATAGATCAGGAGTACCAAATAAAGCCCGGTTTTCCAGCCTAGTCCATATAATTTTACTTTTAATTGCTTTAAGCTCACGCCACAAATCCTTCTCTAATTTTATCAAGTTAACCTCAGTAGTTAATTAGAGCTTGCCTATGATCTTTGGCATCTTCCAAGTACCACCTCTTTTAATTCCTTTTAGATTTAAAATGTGAGTGTCTCTATCACCAATCATTCTAGTTTCCAACAACTGAATTTCATAGAGGTCATGTTTTTCTCCATTAGGTAATTCTATCTGGACTCTAGCTTGTTGAGCTGCAGGTGATATTAAAAACTTGTCTAAATACTGTCTTAATTCTTTTGCTTTCATATATTGTGTTTATATAAGATATTATGTATAAAGCAAGCATGAGTCAAGAAATTGTCAAAAAGAAGGCAGCTTACCCTACAGAGCTTACAGAAATGCAGAGAAGATTCTGTGAGTATTTAATCATGAATGAGGGTAGAACTACCAGAACTGAAGCAGCTATCCACGCTGGATACAGCCCCAAGTCTGCAACACAAGAAGCAGCAGGACTGATGCAGAATCCTAAGATTCAAAAGTATTTACAGCATAGATCAAATGAAGTTAACAGAGCATTTACTGTGACTAAAAACAATTATGTTAGACGTCAACAAGTATTATCTCAGGCATTGGTAGACTCTGGTAAGATAAAAGATGCAGCACCATTTGAACAATTAATAGGTAAAGCTACTGGTCAATTCGTAGAAACACACCTACATGGCAACTTAAATGACATGGCTAAACAAGAAAAACTTGACGAAATAAAAAGGTTGAAGACTTTACAACAAGAACGTCTTAAGATATCGTCAGACTAATAATTTAGTCAACTTAACTACACACCCTTTCGGGAAAACATTCCTATCAGAAAATGAAACATCTTTATCTTCATATGAAGCGAACGTCCAAATACATTTGGAAGTCTTTTTGTATATGTATGCATGTGTTATCATTTTGCTGCATTCGAATTTATCAAATTCTTCGGCTGATGCATGCCCCGCATCACCAGTTATATCAATCCACTCTATCCGATAAAAATAATAAGTCTTCGGACCAATCTTAACGTGTCTGTATTTTGATTTCTTCTTTTTAGGCATACTCCGGTATACCCCTTTCACAATGATTTTTGAATTTAAAAATGTGAATCATATGTGCGCGTCCCTTATTTTGTTGGTATTGCTAGCTTTTTGAACTTTTGTATCTTTTGTAACCAATTGTATCCTGCTCTAAGATACAAATTTGAGCGAATAAGTGTTGGTATATAACACTTCTGGAATTTGTACCAATTGTAACCACTTTTAAAAAATATTTTTTTTATTTTTTGTTTTTGTTTTGAAAAGGGTATACAAAGGGTACAAATGAAATTAGCCAATGATTTACTATACTTTTTGATCATTTTTTGTATCTTGACCCTTTGGATCTCGGGTACAATTTTGGTGATATTGATCGCATTTGCGCAAGAATGCATGTTGATAGCGTACGAATTCACGTCCAGACACCTCAAACTTCTGAAACATAAAATCTTTGGTGCACATTAGAATGATTCCAGACTGTATCTTGGTACCATAAACATAATTATGGGCCATACAATATGCCCCCAGCTGCTCAAAGTAGTCCTCAATCCACTCCCGTCGCTTTGGTTTATTTGATTGCTTGAAGTCTATGATAGCCGGTTGGCCGTTATAGATTCCTACAACGTCTGTTGCTCCTGCATATAGTCCTGGATAGTATAACGTCACCTCCTGTCCCCATACCTCTTCCAGGTCCTTGAGCCCTGATTCTATAATCTTGGTTGCCATAGTCTCTGCCTGCACGCCCAGCGGTGTCAGGTCCTTGTGCCCCGAGCCGTCAATGTATGCCTCTAAAAAACGGTGCATTGCCGTGCCACGCTCGGCTGCCAAGTCTCGCGCTATGTCTGCGGTCTTCGGACCAAGGCGCTGTCTCCATGCTTCTAGAGATGCTTTCTTCTCGTCCGACTGGCACGCGGAAAGGATCGTCGTCACCGACGGAAGCTTCTCCTCGCGAATATCATAGTGTCGTTTACCACCAACCAATGTACGCATTGATCTAGGATAGTCGTATAATTTATTAAATTTAAAAACCATTTCTGTCTTCTATCTCCTTCAATTCTTCGTCGCTAAGTTCTACTTCATCTAATAATTCTGCAGTGCTCTTCGTATCAAAAGGATCCTCTGGTTTTTTCTTACCAAAGATTCTCTCAAAGTTCTTACGATAATTATCATCTGCCGGTCTCGATCTACCGTCCCATGGTCTATCTTTTTTTTCTGTAGCCATAACCTTTCTCCCTGTTACCATATAGTTTAGTCCATGACCAACTGGTCAGCATTGTTGACCAATGATACAATAATTCCAGTAAATACTTAATCATTTACACCTCCTCTTCGATCTAAAACCATATTTTTTATTATACTTTTTGTTACTAATTGTCTTCATTTTTCATCCATTTCTTATACCATTTTAAATTAACTACGTTGTCTTTGTATCTTGCGTTAGGTACTTCATCTAACACTTCTTTCGTATCTAAATTAACAAACACAAGTTCAACACCTAACTTAGACTGTTCTGCTGTTGGAACCCTGTTAACCTTCCAACCGTTTTTTGTTCGTAAACTCAATGCTTTAACGTCAACTAGCATAATATTTCCGTCCTTATCCATCACCGCCATGTCAACTGGACCGTGCTGAGATATATTATTAAAAACATAGAATCCTTTTTCAATAAAGAACTCCTGGGCAATCAATTCAGCTCGATCACCCTTGATGTGTTTACCACAACGCATTTATTTTTTTATTTGTTCTGAGTTTACAATCGTAGCTTCTGCATGTCTCTTAAGTTGATTCAACTGTACAGAGTCAGCAACATTACCAGACACAGATATTCTAGTTACATCAGAATAAAACGGTGCAACGTAATGCTTCATCCACGCAGGAAATATAAACATATCTCCTTCTTTAGGAAGTATAGATTGATAGGTAATAGCCTGTCTGTTTCCATCTCCATAAAGAAAAGATAAACTTCCAGGTCCACCAGATTTACCTTTATATTCTTCTTGTTCTTTTCTTATCTCCCCTGGTATCTTTAAAAAGATTACAAAAGATAATTGATCCGAATGATCGTGAGGTGGATTGAACTCATGTTGTTTCATATAATTAACCCATAATGCAGTTAGCATATACTCTGGTTTACGTTCGTACGGATCTGATTTCCATTTCTGAAAAGCAACATCATAGATACCCAGACATTGTGCAATTTCAGGTAAATAATCTTCTTTCTTTTTATATTCATATTCACCTTTAATTATTCCTGCAAGTTTATCTGTGTAGTCTAGGTTTTCTTTTCTAGCTTCTTCTGCACCCGTTAATAATTTATTTCTAAAATTATCAGATATCTTTAATTGGCAGACACAAGGTCCCCAATTAAGAACACCATACGTTACTTTTTCTTCAGTCTGAGTTGGTATCTTTGTTTCAGTCATGGTTTCCTTTTATTATTTTATAGTTGTCATACTCTTCTTGAATACGTTCAACATCTTTGTTTAAACTTATTTTGTCTGTTTCAAGAGTTAATATGGCCTTACCTGCTTTACGACATTGTCGTTGCAAGTATTCTTTTTGTTTCTTCAACGCTTCGTTTTCGTCTCTGTACTTTCTCACTTCTTCATACAAAGCAACTTTCTCAGCTTTCAGAGTCTCTATCTGATACCCTGAGTCTTTTGTGTTTTCTGTCATTGTATTCTATGTATCCCGTCTTTATCGATAACAATTCCATCGACATCTTCTGGGTATACTTCTCCTTCCGAATCGCATACACCACACTGAGCGGTGACCTCTTCTTTCGCCAACCTATAAGGTACTCTAATGAATCCATTTCCTTTGCATGTTGGACAAATTATTTTATTTTTCTTTGACTTTTCCATTTAGTTTCCTCGCTTTCTCATTTACTAAAATACTAATAGTTTGTGATCTACTTAAAACTGTATCTGGTTGTATTACTTTTCTTATCTTATCAATGAGATCATATGTTTTGTGACTCAGTGATACATTTTTATATTTAGTTATATCGGTCATGTGATATACTCCTTTCTTGTTTTAACATAATATGGGATTTATCTCATACATTACAATAGGTGTCAATGAAATTTTTACTAACTGTTTACATTTGTTCTGCAATGAGTGGAGAATGTTATACTAATCCAGCTTATCCAAAACTATTTGATGATCATCACGACTGCATTCGTGCAGGACTGACTGAGTCTTATGAGATAATATATGCAGAAGGTAATTTTACTAAAGAAGATATAAATAACAATCAGTTATACCCTAAGTTTACTTGTATACCTCATGAAGATGAAGGTAAAATAGAAACATAATTCATATCAACCCCCCTGGTTTCCGTGCACGTACTCCCAGGAGAGCAAAGGCTCCACACCTCCACAGTTACTTACTGCTTCTTAGGTTACCGTACAGGGAATAGCGCGAGGCGTTATATGGACGGAGGTCCTTTTCATCATCGTTATCTACACATACAACCGAAAAAGTTTCCACTTCCATCGTTCATAATATGTAGATTTAATTCATCTACATAACCGGTTAGTTTTAATCTAAGTATATCACAAAGCTCAAAACAATCTACTTCACCCGTTATTACAATACCCTCTAACAATTTTTTTGTTACTGGTATTAATTGGTATAGGCCATCATTTAGAATAATTAATTCCATTTATTCTTTCATGTCCATTCCAACTCTTGTACCATAAGAAATAATTTTCTTGATCCCTGGTCCCTGTAACTCGATACTTGCATAAGGTCTCCATGCTTTCTTAATCAAATTTAATTCTAATACAAGGTTAGACCACTGCTTCTGTGTTATATCTTTACCTACTATAGTTATTTTTTTCATAATCACCTTTCTATCTTTCTATATAGTATGTTATGGGATGTTTGTCAACGCCCTTGTCGATTATATTTTTTATAGCTTCTTTTCTTATGTTTATTCATACTAGAAAACTTAGGTTTTTTTCTCTGAGTTATACTAGTTTTTTTAGGTATTCTTTCGTGAGGTAATTTATTAGTATCAAACTTTATACGAGCCATTATTCAATCCACTCTTTTACAAAAGGCACACCACCATCATCACGTGTTGTTATCACAGGTAAGTAAGTTATCTTTCCATTTACATGTTGCTGTAGATCTGCACCACAATTCATGCATCTATATAATTCAGGTGTTAATCCAACTAACATAGTTAACTCGGTGCATGTAGGGCATTCACCATTTACAATCTCTGCAGATACTTTCATTAATCTAATATTAACTTCTTTATAGATAAAGATCCATCGATATTTTTTTCGAGCTCAGCCATCGACTTTATGCACTGGTACTGAACTTGTTTTTTCGTATCACGCATTGCGACACGTTTGCCTTTTAAGCATTGAGACATCGACTCTTGTATTCTGTGTTCCTTGATCTCTCCGTTGACAATCATAAGAAGAGCCACTATCATTTCTGTCATAAAATTTTACCTTTGTTTTCCCCTTCTTTGATAACATATTTTTGTGTACCATGCTTGCCAATTTCTACTTCTTTTTTCAATTCTTTTGCTAATTTTGCAGCTTTATTTTCTTTATTTATCTGCGCGATATGATCTAAAACTTTTCTATTAATGCGTCCCGTTGCCATTTTGTCTTACCTTATCCTTAAGTGTTTCAATGTCAGCCAAAGCTTTATCTAATTGTTCTCTTAAAAATTCTATGTTGACTTTGTTAGTCATATTCATCTCTTGAGTTTCTTCCATTTTCTCGACACTTTTATAAAGATCCTCAATTAAAAAATGTTGCTCCTGGTCCGTGGGCACTTGTTCAGATTTTTTTAATAAATCATTTTCAAACAATTCACGTGATGTCTCTAACGATACCAACCTCGCCGTCAGCTCCGTATAAGCGAAGACGCCCATTGCGACGAGCACGATCAGGCTAGCTACCGTCTTCATCGGCATCTGCACGCGTGCCTCTTCTCCGATGTTTAATGGTTTATTTGCCATTTCTTCTTTTTTTCATCTTATCCCTAAAATTTTGTCTCTTAGGTGTAAATAATTTTCCCATCCACGCAAATAAATTATCTAGCGCTGAAAAACATCTATATATAAATCTATCAATCATTTAGGCACGTACCCTGGTTCCACAAAAAGAGCCATTATGACAAGTAATATAATTAATATTCCGGTGAAATAATAATTCATTCCTGGCCACCTCTATTGTCATAACTAGAATATAACGGCCCCTAACACAAAACCAACTGCAGCACAGATTATCTCTGTTCTGTAGTGTAATTGCCAGACCATAAATTTTTCTTTGTATTTATTTATCATTGTCTTCCTCCAAGTTTCTCAACTGATAGTCATAACTGCCTTCTTCATGTTCATCAGTTATCCATTTAGCTGAGTTTTCTACGGAGTATATCTTACTTGTAACAAGTCTGTTAATCAAGTTTTTTGATGGGTCTACACCCATTGATGCATCAAACATTTTAAGCCTATTATTAGGCTGTATTGCAAAGTTTCCATCCTCTAATTGCAGTACATGACCGCATTTATGCTGGTCCGGTTTCTCTGCATAACCAAAATTTAACTCATTGAAGTCACCTGCGCACCAGTCAATAGTAAATAAATATTTGCCTTTACGTTTTACTTTACGTCTTGATGTGTATTGCATTGTTGCACCAGCTAACTCATAAAAAGTTGTGACGCTTACGTTATAGCTAAAGCTGTCCCACATAACTAATTCATCCAGTGGTAATTCTTTTACACCTGGTTTAGTACAGAAAGCTGAGATAGGTGCTCGCCACCATAGACCCCCATCTTCCATTAGGAAATGAAACAAAGGTACTCTGTTTGGTATAGAACTAAAACCAAATACACCTACTTCAAAATATTTATCGTGTGAATCTTTTTGATCTCTTAAGTAATTACCTCTGACATAACATTCTATGACAGGTATGTTTGCATTTAAATAAGCCATTAACTATTTATTTCCCCCCAATTTTCTCCCCATTCATAATCAACTTTGTTTGGTACTTCCAGACTAACAGCATGTTCCATAATTTCAATTATCTTTTTTGCCTGTGCGTCATTCTCTATTGATAGATCTAATTCATCGTGTATTTGAATATGCGGTATAATTCCTTCTTTATATAATTCTAACATAGATTTTTTTGTCATGTCTGCTGCACTACCTTGAATTAATTTGTTCAATGCTTTATAAGTATATGCTCTTTTTATCCCTGGTCCGTGTTCCGCCAACGCATCTTCATGTGTCATAGCTTTATGCATACCGAAACTGTTTGGTTCCCACAAGTGAAACCTACATAGTCTGCCAAGTAAAGTTCTTATCTGGCCTCTGTCTTGCGCTCTGTTAGATGCTTTGTCCATTAGTTGTTTTACAAACGGTACTTTTGCGTGATACGTATTAAATAAATCTGCAGCTTTGTCTTTACTAACACCTAACTCTGCTTGTAGTTTAGCTTTACCCATACCATAAAATAATCCTAGGTTAATTGTTTTAGCTTGTGTTCTTGGTATCTCTGCCATGTCTGCTACAGTTTGGTGAAAGTCTGCGTTAGGATCTGATTCATAAGAATCAACTACATCATACACTGATGGTAGTTTATATAATGCTGCGTAGTGTACAACAAGACGAGGCTCTTGTTGTGAATAGTCAAAGACTCCCCACTTACAACCTTCTTCTGGTATAAATAAAGATCTTATTTTAGGACCTAAGTCTTTGTTACGTGCAGGTATCTGTTGTAGATTTGGATTCTGGTAGGAGAACCTACCAGTAACCGTGCCACCCCCAGCGTTTCTTAATTGATTTATCTCTGCGTGAATTCTACCTTTGTGTTCGTATCTAAGAATAGAATCTATAAAAGTTGTATGCGCTTTGTTTACTTCTCTTGCCTTTGCAATCATATTTACAACAGGGTGCTTGTGTTCTTGTAAAAAGTTTTTTGTAAATGATGGTGCTTGTGTTTTTTCTGTTCTTTCAAATGGTATTTTTAAATTTTCAAATACATCTGCTATACTACTTGCCGCCCATATCTGTGGACGTACATTAGTTTCTTTTTCAATTGCATTTAATAAACCATTCTCTTCATTGATTAATTCTTTTTTTAGTGAGTGTGCTCTCTCTACATCTACACGTACACCTTTGAATCTCATGTCAACCAGACATGGAAATAAATCTGTTTCTAACTCCATAATAGATTGTAGGTCTTGTGCTATAATTTCTTTTTTCATCTCTTGCCACAAACCATACGTTGCTTCTGCATCTCTTTCAGCATAGCTACCAACATTTAGTGATGGCAGTTTATACATTTCAGATTTTGGATCTATACCCCACTCAGCTGCTGCCTCCGCAAGTGCTGCTTCGTTTTTACCAAAACCTAAATACTTCCATGACAAACTATTGAGATCATATCTAAATCTATTTTCATCAGTCACAGCTGCCGCTATCATTGTGTCAACAATCATACCATTAATTGTTAGACCCATAGCTCTTATCCAACACACATCATACATTGCATTGTGAAATATTTTTGTAGAATCTGTTTTAAGAATATCTTGAAACCATTCTAAAACTTTATTACGATCCATGTTACCACCACCTTCATGTGCAATAGGAAAGTATCCTTTGTAATGTGCAGTTGCTACAGCTATTCCTATAACTTCTCCATTACCTATTATAGATCCAGATCCCTTTTTAATTAAGTCTGGGTCTTTTGTCTCTAAGTCAATTGCAATTTCGTCAACCTGTCTTAGGTCAGGAAATTCTTTAGGTATAACCCATTCTGTTTGTGCGCTAAAGGTAGGTATCTTCATTTTGTTTCCTTTTGATATACGTGGTTAATTTGTATTTGTTTTGTTAGTTTATCTTTGTTGCTAAATGCATACAAAGCAGCGTTGTAGTTGTGTGGAAATATTTCCCAGTCAACTAGTCGTGGATATATTTCTAAATTAAATTTATGTTTATCTATTTTAATAGTTTTTCTAATTACACTTCTTTTCATATCAAGTAACACAAAACTAATAGACACGTAAACAAACCCATGTAATGTGGTATGTGGTTATTTGGTTCCATAGTCCCTTTCTTTTATCATTTCTAAATAATGTATTGCTTTATCTATATCTTCTATTCCCCCTTTGCGAGAATGTCTGCATATGTATTTTATAGCATTCCCTTCTGCAAAAAGCAATTTGTTCTTGTTTATAAACTCTGCCGGCTGTATTTCCATATACATGTAATGAGTTCCCGAAACTTGTTTATGTAATGCTTTCGATGTCATAACCTTTGTCCTCCTGTTTAGCTGTCATTATATATAAATTTTGTTTTGTACGTGTAACTCCAACGTACCAAACTCTGTGCTCTTCATCGTGTTTGTCTTCGCTCTTGTCCACTGCTTCTCTTATTTTTTTTGTGTTATCTAAAATAATTAAAACATTTGTTGCTTCCCCACCTTTTGCTGCATGTATTGTAGACAGCTTTACTCTTGCAGGTTTAGATAGTTGTTCTTCACCACGTAGCATTTCTCTAATGTACAAACATTCTTCGTAGTCTTGTGTAAACACTTCATACCAATCATGTGATTTTAAATGATCAAACTCTGATAGATCATACATTCTTTCTTCTGTAGGAAAAGGATCTGGACTTTGTCCTGTCTGTTCTAAAACATCTTTTACTTCAGATAGAGATAATAAATCTCCTTGTTGCCATCTTGTGTAATGTTTTACTGCTGTATACAATCTTGTCTTATAACTCTTTCTACCTTTTAATTCAAAGTAAATAGCCATATCTTTTAAAACAGATTTTAATTTATTTAATTTGTCATTAGTTCTAGATAAAATTAACCAATCACCTTCATACAAAGGTGCATCTTCTATTGCCGTTATATGTTCCACGGTCCCTGATTCCGGACGCGGTGCCCATGTTTTTTTAATACGCCTATCATCTGGTATGCGACTTAGTATTTGATCGGCAACAAATTGCACTTGTTGTGGCACCCTGTAAGATTGTGGCAAAACTATGTTTTTTGCAGGCTCATCTTGAAATCGTTGTACATCTGCACCTGCCCAACCATAAATGGCTTGATCATCATCACCGGCTAGTATAACATGTTTAGAGTTTTTCTTAAGTATATCGTACATTTTCCACTGTATTGGCGATAAATCTTGCGCTTCATCTATAAATATTACATCATATTTCGGACACAATTCGGCCACATTAAATTTTTCGATCATGTCGGTAAAGTCTACTAGACCATAAGCTTGTTTATAATTTTCTACTTCTTCTTTTAAAATTTGTAATAGATGTTTGTCTATGTCTTCTGAATACATGTCGGTGTTGTATTCTTCTTCTACAGTTACATTCTTTATTCTTGCTGCATTAATTATATTAAAGTATTCACTATCGGAATCTACAAAACCTGTCTTCTCTTCACCGTTAGAATAAACAGTAACTTCTATTCCTAATTTACGGCCTATGTCCTGGTAGTGCTCGTCTTGCATTACATTACTTTTCTTCATACCTAGTTGTGTAAAGGCCAGTGAGTGTAGGGTTCTAAAATATTTTAAATCTTTTCTACTAAAAGCTGTGTGGTAGTCTAACATTCTATCAATAGCTTCGTTTGCTGCTTTAGTTGTGAATGCAAAATATCCTATCTTATCAATAGGTGTACCTAATTTAACAAATGTTTTTACATACTTAATAAGTTTAGTTGTCTTACCTGTACCTGGTGGACCTAAGATTTTTCTAACAGCTTTCATTTCTTTTGTCCTTTTATTATATGTTTTATTAAAGTAGTTGTAGGATTAAATTTATCATCAATGTATGAACAACCTGTTAGGAGTGTTAAAATTATTAAATACTTCGCCACTACATTATCTCCGTGTTGTGTTTTATTTTTGTGTGATTAATTTTTATATCTTTGAATTGTTCTATACTTATGCAAACTATGTTCTTCGTAGGGGTATTGTATTTATTTTTTACTGTGCTTGGATATCTTTTTTGTTCTAAAAATTGTATGTCACAATGTTTGTAATTAGTTTTCATCATAACACCTGTTTTGTCTTCACCATGTTTCCAGTTCTTAGATTTTAGTTTGTCATAAAATTTATCAAACTTAAAGTATGCGTAACCATCTTCTACTAATACTGTGCCAGATTTAAATGATGCATCGTTCATAGCTTTAGGTCCATTTATTTTTGCATGCAATACATCATGTAATTTTTCTCTCGGTGATGTACCTACTGGTGGATTAATTATTTTTTGTGTTTGAAACAAAGCTTCTAAAACTGTTTGATCTTCTGGTGCTTTTATAATTGGTGGTGGAAACCCTGCAGCTTTTGCTATTGAGTTTCTACGTTTACGTTGGTCTGTTACATGTTCAATTGTTTTACAATGCACTGTTGCCTTACCAATACCATCTGGTTTAGTAACATCAAATTCATATTCTGGATCTGGTTCTATATCTATCTTTCTTAAGTTTGTTAATACAGGATACTGTCCTTTTGATCCTGCCAGTATACCAAATTTCTTTTTAACACAGATACCCTTTTTACAAAAATCACTAATAGGACTTTGATTACAGGTGTAACCTTTTTCTGATCTGTTCCACGATCTTGTTTTTTGTTTTAATTTATTATCATCCCATGCGTTAGCGTGTTCTCTTGCAAAGTATTTTACTGGTGCATTTTTTACTTTCTGTTCCCAATTGTCTGGGTATTTCATTTTAACAAACACATGGTAGTTATACATAAATCTGTCCTTACCATCAAAATTAGATTGATTAGATATTTTAGATATCAATCCAAGACAAGGAGGTCCTTCAACAAAATCTTCATCTACACCTTCCATAGATTGTTTTTCCATATCTTCTGTAATAGTTTTTAATTCATCTGCACTGGTTGTATTTGCATCTACAACTTTTATAAATTGTTCTAATGTAAAAAATGTACCATCAATATTAACAGCACGTCTTTCTCCGCCATAGTATGGTAGATTTATAAATTGTCCTGGTTTTAAAACCCCTGTTTCCGGATCCTTTGTTAGTTGTGTTTGTTTAGGAAATATTTCACAGTCTGGTTTAAGATTAAATATAGGTAGTAGGTTACTTAAGAATGATACAATAACTGTTGATTGTACAAATTCATTCATAAACAAATATAAATGTAGTCCACCGCTCTTAGACTCAACCGGCACCAATGGTAGTTTATATTCTTGAATAGTTTCTAAATAAAATTTTTTGTCAAAGTCTTCATATTGTTTAGGATCTACATCTATGACTCCAAATACAGCAGTCCCTTTTTCATTGGTAGGCTGTATGCCAACAGATATGTTTCCGTTTAAATGTTCTTGATAAATTGCGTCAGTAAATTCTTCATAGTTCCATCTGTATACAGGTTTCTTCTTACCACTTTCTGGATCAATAATGGCGTTAGTCCAATCTGCGATACCATACGCATGTCTATAGCCATTAAATATCTTTATATATTCTTGCATAATTATCCTGTCTACATGGGCCACTCAGTCTCCCAATTGGCCCATGCTGTGCACTTATTCTCTTAGAGAATTATATAATGCTTTTACTTTCCGCTGGTTTTTCTTCACCATGCTTCGCTTTCACTGCACCTTTAGAGATGTTTTCAGAAAACGATTTAGCTTGTTGATAAAGACTTGCGTCAGTAATAGGACCAACTTTACTTACTTCCCAACCAAACCAAGTGCCTTTGTCGTTTGACATTTGGGTAGTCTTTAGTTTGTAAATGTGGCTAAAAGATGCCGGTGTATATAAACCGTTTTTACCTTTTAGTTTTATGCCCGACATCATTGAATTCCATTTTCTACTAATTTTTAATTGAGTAGATTTCATAGAGATCAACGCAGTCGATGGACTGTCTCCATTTATAATCACAAAATGCGATGCAGTCTTTTCGATATAGTTACCGTTTGGTAACCTATCTTTATAGTTTGCATCTGCTTTTGTTTTGGACATGATATCAGAAGATGAATCATAGATTGCAACTGGTGCACCTGGTCCGTCTCCTCTATCTTTCCATTCGATGTACTCGAGTTTATAAAATGCAGGAATGACATCTAAGCCTTTCACTCCATCATACAACTCTCCAGTCACGGAATTAAAAATCATTCCGGGTTCTGCACCTTCAACATACTTACCATCACGTTTATTAACTTCTGGTGAAAGCTGTCCTAGGATTTTAAGAAAAGGTAAGGCAAGATCATCTTGACCTATTGAACCTAAACCTTTTGCTGCATCTTCTTCAAACATATTAGCTGGAAGAGGAGCAGACTTTTTTTCTGTTACTTCATTCATGGTTATTTATTCCTTGTTATTTTTGTTCTGTTGCTCGTGAACAGGTTAAATAAGTCAGAAGGCATATCGAGTCCAGCCTCAACACGCTCTCTGACTAGTGCTTTAAGTGTCATTGGTTCAACCTTTAGTTTCTGGATAGGTTCATACCCTTGACCTTGCGCAAGGACAGCATATTGCTGTGCCTTGTTATCTTCGGAACGTCCAAAAGCAACGGTTACCTCATTTTTGATAAGGTCACCCAGTCCGTTCTCACGAAGCCATTCGTATGCTTCTTCCTTTTTATCTGCAGGTATAGAAGCACCGTAGACAGGTTTAACTTCTACTGAAGTCCCGTCTGATAATTTTAATGTAGAGATATTCATTTCTTGCATCATAGTAGGTATTACCTCTGATGATACTAATTCTACTTTTCTTTTCATCTCTTTGTATTCTTGTTCTTTAACTAAAAGCTCTGCTTCTAGTTCTTGTAGTCTCACTACTTGCTGAGAAAGTTTTTTGGCATCATTAGCACCATCCAACTCTTCTCTTTTTTCTTGTTCAAAGTCAATCGACATTGATTTCTCCTTTCTCGTATAAGTTAATTTTTAAAGGGTAGTAAACTCTTTCTTGTCTATCCCATTTCAACAAATTAAATTTGCCGTTAGTAATATCAGAAACAATAGAACATGCAATTCCAATTATAGCAGGATCACCTGTTAATAATAAATAGTCCTCTGGAGTATAGTCCTTTAAAAGTTTTTTTAATTTAAAAACTAATGGTCCAGGAGAAAATATTATTTGAGAAAATTCTGGTAATAAAAAATGAAAGTCACCATACTCTCTTGCACTCATAATATTTATTTTAGGAGTGCCGGCTTTGGTTCCAGGCAATTCTTGTATTACGTAAACTTTTCTTCTTTCTAACATTGACAAACAATATAGGATGTTCTATATAGATGTCAACTAGAAAGAATAAAAAATATGAGATATAAATTTAAGACAGAGCCTTACGCTCACCAGTTAAAAGCATTAGAGTTATCATGGGATAAATCTTACTTTGCTTATTTTATGGAAATGGGTACCGGTAAATCAAAAGTGTTAATTGATAACATTGCTATGTTGTATGACACTGGAAAAATAAATGGTGTTCTAATTGTGGCACCAAAAGGTGTATATAAAAACTGGTATGATGGTGAAATACCTGACCACCTACCTGATCACATAGACCATACTTCTGTATTATGGCAATCTATGATTAATAAAAAACAACAGACAGAATTAGATAAACTATTTGCACCTGGAGAAGATCTTCATATTTTAATTATGAATGTAGAAGCCTTCTCTACTAAAAAAGGTGTAGAGTTTGCAGCTAAGTTTTTAAGATGCCATAGAACTATGATGGCCATTGATGAGTCTACTACAATTAAAAACCCAGACGCAAAACGTACTAAACATATTTGTACACTAGGTGAGTATGCAGGATATAAAAGAATATTAACAGGATCTCCTGTAACTAAATCACCATTAGATTTATATAAACAATGTGAGTTTCTTAAAAAAGAATTATTAGGTCACTCTTCTTATTATACATTTAGAACAAGATATGCTGTTATGAAAACAGCAAACTTTGGTGGTAGGTCAGTACAAATTGTAACTGGCTATCAACATTTACCAGAACTATCAGAAAAATTAAAATCTTTTTCATACCGTGTCTTGAAAGAAGATTGTTTAGATTTACCTGCTAAAACATTTGTAAAACGTTTAGTTACTTTAACACCTGATCAAAAGAAACTTTATCTACAAATGAAAAATTTAGCACTTGCTCAAATGGATGGTAAGATGATGACAACCTCTACAGTAATGACGCAATTAATGCGACTACAACAAATAACTTGTGGTCACTTTACAGCTGATGATGGGACTATAAAAGATCTAGACTCAAACAGATTGTCAGAGCTTATGAATGTATTAGAAGAAGTAGAAGGTAAAGTTGTTATATGGGCTCATTGGCAACGTGATGTACATAGGATTATCCAGGAGATACATAAAAAATATGGCGAAAATAGTTTTGTAGATTACTATGGATTAACTCCAATGAGTGAGCGTCAAACCAATATCAATAAGTTTCAAGATCCAAACTCACCGGTCAGATTTTTTGTAGGAACTACTCAGACAGGTGGTTATGGAATTACATTAACTGCTGCATCTACTATGGTATATTATTCTAATGGCTATGATCTTGAAAAAAGACAACAATCAGAAGCTAGAATAGATCGTATTGGTCAAAACTTTCCGATGACTTATATAGATATTTATTGTGAAGATACCGTTGATGCTAGAATTGTAAAAGCTCTTAAGAAAAAAGTAAACATTGCTAGTCAAATTATGGGCGAAGAATTAAAAGCTTGGATCTAAACCAAATCTTTTGCTTTTCCCATTACAGGTTTGTATTTAGTTTTACCTTCAGATCTATAAGCGTGTAAGAAAGATGCACGTCTACCTTCCGGTATCCAGCTGCAGTGGATCCAGCCCGAGTTAGGTTCGCCGGGCGTGTAGTATTCGAGAATCAATTGATCTGGTTCAAGATTATTTTTAATCCAATCAAAAAGTTCAGCGTTGTCGACGCCAACACATTCAAAATCCGCCGCCTCAGCTTTCGCATGTTGTGATCTGGCCGAGCTGCCGATGGCTTCACATAACTCTATGGACCTGTATCCCGATGTTACTTTGACTCTGCCGAAATGGTCACGTACTGGCTGTAAAATATTTTCACATAAACCTTTTAATTTTTCTACTTGTTCTGCATTAGGATTATTATTAATCCCTTTACGGATTGCTGTATCCGATTTAATTAATTCCTGAAGTGTAAAGTTACGAGATAAGTTCATTAGTTTGCGATCAAAGCAAAGATAACATAGGCCATACCTGAAATCAATGCACCAGTAGATACCAATAATATACTTTCCACCCTATTTATTTGATTTTCAAGCTTATGTATCTTGTCATGAGTTTGCTTCTGCATAATTCTGCAAAGCTTTTCATGATCTTCTATTTTTTGTAATGCGTTTTTTGCCATATTATCCTCGCCCAAACAGTATTTCTAATTTCTGTTGTGTTGTCAAGTTATTAAAATTACCACCTTGTACTTGTGCTGATACAGCTTCTGCATTAATACTAGGTAAATTAAGTGTTGTAGGACCCAGTGGCGTGTCTTCAAGAATAGGTCGTAATGGGTTTTCAAATACAGGAAACTCAGGTAGTGTTAAACTTACGTCTGAAAATTTACTTTCTAAATCTGCAATAACGTCGGCAGCTCTGTCATAAGGATTTGAAACCCCCATCTTTTCTGCGTTTTGTTGAAAAGCATTATATACTGCATCAGAAATACTATATGGTCTAAATATATTTTCATCGATTGCACTAACTTCTGCACTAGAAATTCTATCTAACGATCCATAAAAATTTTCTTCAGAAATGTTTAATAATCTTGCTGCATCCATGTCACCTTTTAAAGTTTTCTTTACATCAAACATTGCACGATTAGCATTTATATATGCATCAACAATTTCTGTCGGATCTATTGGTCCACCTTTTAATGCAACTCTAGTAAATAAACTTCTTGAATCTCTTATACCTTTTTGAAAATTAGCAACTTTAAAATTCATTGCTCTGCCAGGGTTTACATTAACAGCTCTAAAACCAAACAGTCCTTGAAACTCATCACCAAATTCAAACTCTTGACCATACTCATCAAACTTACCTTTAGTAATTACATCAACAGATTCTATAGATCTGTCTAATCTTTTTAATTGATCAACAGAAAAAGGCATTTGTGCTTTTACTAGGTGTGAAAATATTTTACTAGCTTTGTCACCGTCTGTGTCTTCAGGATTAAATATTTGAAAACCTTCTCTAGTTCTACCACCTCTTGCAATAATATCTAATACTGCTTCTGTCCAAATAGATTCTGAAATAAATGGTTGACCAAACTCTGACATAGCTGTGAACATACCTTTTACAAAATCGTCCATAATACCATCTTGATCTGTTCTACCATCCTGAACGGCGTTAACTACTGATTGTAGTGGTCTAATTAATGTGTCGTATGCATTAGCATGACTAAAGTCTATGTATTTAAAACTACCGTCTTCTTGTTTTATAGGTAGCAAAGTAGAGTTTTTAGACCATTGGGCTGCAAACCTACGGATAGCCTCTCTTTCCTCGTCTGTGACGTCGTATAGGGCCTGAAATGCTGCTGTTGTAGCTACTGGTATGGCTGCAACTGTAGTCGTAAATCCCATTAATCTAGTGTAGCCTATTGCTTCCATAGGTTTTACCACTGTGCCATCAGCTAAAGTTATAGTTTCGTTTATTTCTCTTAATGCTCGTCTTACAATATTTGTACCTGTTCTAGCTATCTCTGCTGGAAATGATACAAAGTTACCAATAGGTAGTTTTCTTAAACCTTTTACAAAATCAGATACATAATCGTAATTAGGTATATTGTTTCTTACAATGTCAGCTGCTTCTTCTTTTAAAAATTTTTCATCAAGTCTTACGTCAACACCATTACGTTTAAAAAACTGTCCTCTTGTTACACCAATCTTTTCGTATGCTTTTTCTAATCTAGATTTTTCTACAGCCCAAGAATATATTTTCCAAAAGTCATCTTCAGCTGTATATAAATCTTGTGATACAGATTTTAATTTTGATAAAGGTTTTAATAATAATCTCATACCTTTGTCAGATGTCATAGTCTCACCAAAGTTTACATCTTGTAATAGTCTTGATAGATCTCCAAGTCTTACGTTTGAGTTTACAACACCTAATTCTAATAGTTCTTGATATAAATCATTTTGTTGCCTTGTGCCTTTAAGTGGTGTTTGTAATGCTTGATAAGCTTGTTTAATTGCTTGTCCATCTATCGCTGGTATAATACCATTTGCAGCTGCAAACGCACCTGCACTTACAAAGTTTCTTAAGTGTGTTACTGGTGATAAAATTGTTTTAGCAATCTGTGATGTGGCTTTAGGATACAACACTAAACTTTCATATAGTCTACCTAATATACCTGAGCTTTGTGTGTTTAAAGATGTAGCTTTCATAGCTTCAGCAACACCTGGTCTTGCAAAGAAAGGTTTTGCAATATCACCAAACGGATTACTTGCACCCGATGCAATGTTTACGTTTAAAGTTTGTGCAGGATCAATTACTTCTATTCTTTGAAAGTCATCACCAAAGAAAGCTCTTGCCTCTGCTTCTGATCTAGCAAACATAGGTTGTGGAACAGTAGTTTTATCTGTAGCATTTCTAAAGTTAGCAACAACTTCATCATTCTTTTTAATTAAATCATCATAAAATAAATTACGTCTTGTAATTAAAGATAACTTAGCCATACCACCTATCATTGTTTGCATAGGATTTTTTTGTTTACCAAACAGATCATCAAATACTTTTCTATCTGCTTCCGATGCAACATCTCTAATTGATATTCTAGGTACACCACCTCTTTTAACTGCATCATCTAATGCAGTTCTGTTTACAAAAAAGTCTGGTATGTTAAATAGTGCGTCAGAAGGTTTGTCCATTCTTAAACCTTTTGGTAATCCAGAAGTTTTTAATACGTTGTTTACAATTTGCTCTGCTTCTAGATCTGTAAGATCTTTACCTGCTTCTTTTGCACTTGCCCTAAATAAATCTTTAGCATTAGTTATTGCTTCTGCTGAAGGCTTATATCTCATCCATGGTAAAATACTTTTATCTTGAAAAATGTCGTATGTAGAACCAAGGTAGTTTTTAAACTTACCACCAAATAATTGTTTAAAAGATTGTATGTCTTGTGCATCTAGTGACCCACCAAGTTTAGAAAATAACGCAGACCATTTACTTCTCATAACAGATAGACCACCAAGAATAGATTTTTCTAATTCTTCTGCGGCTTGTGGGTTAGGTGCAAATTTTCTAATGCCATCTTTAACTCTTTGTTTAGCTGCTGCATCTATCTCTCCAAAAGCTGCAACACCATCATCACCAAGTCTTGCTTCTCCTGATAACAACGCATCGTTTACATCACCTAAAAATTTTGTTCTTTCTTTTGCAGATTGTTTGTTAAATACAGTACGCATAGGTGGAAATAATTTATCTATATCTACATCAAGTTCTCTTGATAAGTTTCTTGCAACGTTTGCATCAGCTGCTTGTGCTCCAATAGATTGTCTTTCTATATCAAAAAACTCTTGAGTCTTACCGCTACGTGCTCTAAATTTTTCTGCAACTTTATCAATCCATCTATCCAAAGAAGAATTAGCTGTGTCTAATCCCTTGTTTCTGTTTGTTATTTTTTTAATAACTGCACCTGTACCACCTAGGATACCTGTAAATAATGCACCCTCTGTACCAAATTTAATTCTGTTTAATATCTCTCTTGTTGCATCTGGGTCCGTATCGCTTCTATCTATTTTAGTTGGGCCACCAATAAGATCACCAAACGTACCAATAGCTTCTGCATCACCAACAAATACACCTTCTGCTAAACCACCACCCAATGCACCAGCAACAAATTGTCTACCTTTACCTTTAGCTGTAAGTTCTAATGCTTCATCAGCTGCATTAATTAAATTTTTATTTCCTAGTCTAACGTATTTATTATTCTTAGCTGCAAGCATAGCAGCTTTAGATAAACCTGATGCACTTTTAAATGCAATACCACCAGGGATACCTATGTTTACTAATGCTTCTGTAATTTTACCGGCAGCTGTTGCTTCTGCTTTTTCATCAAACTCTGTAAGGTCATCAAAGAATGCTTCAACTCTAGCTGCTTTACCGCTGTTAACACCAAGGTCCATAAGACTTGCACCTAAAGAAAAGAAACCTTTTGGTATAGCAATTAAACCTGACGCTACACCAGCTAGCATAGATTCAAATGTACCTACTTTGTTGTTAGATTCTGTTTGGTTTACGTATGCTGAATAATCAAAATTAGATGCCATGAGTTATTACTCCACAGCTATGACTACGTTATCTTTAATTTTTACGATTTTATCACCTACTGTATAGGTTCCATCAGGTACATCTTTGTCTTTAATTGTTGCGTTAGTCCATTCTGTAACAATTGTAACTTCGTCAACTGCACCACTCTTCTCTTTTATGTCTGCTTTAATTTCATTAAAATCAGATTTAGTAATAATATTTCCTCTAAAAGTATTTCCTGTATTTTCTGAATATTCTGCAGCTGCTAGGTCTATACCACTTTGTCCTTTATTATCTTTTCCATAACCAGCTTTTAAAGTATTGAAACTAGGGTTTAATTTTGCTTCGCTCTCTGCTATTTTAGCTCTTTTATAGTCTGCATCTAACTTAGTATTTGGATCAGACGCTTTAATATCTTTTTCAATCTCACCTTTAAGTATAAGTGTATCAATTGCTTCTTTAGTTCTAGATGGTTTATCAAATGCTTTGCTAGTTGATTGTATTATTTTATTAATTAAACTACCAGACTTAAGATCTTTTTTGAAATCACCAGACTCATTAATAGCTTGGCTGGCTGCAATCAAAGAATCATACGCAGCGGTTTTGTTCATACCTTTAATGTCCATGATGTCTCTGTATCTTTGAACATTTTTCTTACGTAATTCTTCTTTAGACAATGTTGGTTTTGAATCAGGTAATGGTTTTCTTGGATCTCCTATCATTGCTTCGTCACCAGTAAACTGCCTGCCTTGACCTTCTAATAATTCAGCTGCATTAGGTGGTGGTGGAACTTCTTTACCATCTTTAAAAAATTTACCGCCGACATATATTAAACCTCCTCCAACTGTTAATGGAGATGAAGCTAAATATTTAGCGCCTTTGTAAGTACCTCTTCCAATTTTACCGGCAATTCCTGTGCTGCCTGCAATTAATCTACCTTCTGGTGAATCTATAAAATATTTTGCAACTTTGTTAGGTTCAAAAACTTGTTTAACAGGAGTAAAAGGAGCTGTATTTTTTGAAGCGGCTAGTTTTGTACCAACATCTTTTACAAATTTTCTACTTCCAAATAAACCTTGAAGAGCTCTAGCACCTCTGATTGCAAGAGGAGCTAATCTTGCCAGTCCCATACCTGCACCAATAACAGCAGGTACAACGTGGTTTGTTCTACCATCTGGTCCTTTAGGATAAATTGGGTTACCTACAAGCGCTACTCTACTTGGTCCTTCGTTATTAGCCATAGACCCACCATCTTTTTTTGGTTCCCTGATGCCTGACATAACACCCTCTTTGATAGGGCCGCCGTATCTAAACATTGGTCTGTTCAATGGTTTCATAATTACCTACTTAAATATTTTTCCGTACAATCCACCAATACCTAACGCTGTACTAAGTGCTGATTGAAAAGGACTTGGAGCTGCTTGATCTTGATATTGTTGTCCTGATACACCACCCAATAAACCTGTTAATGTATTTCCGTATTGTGATAATCTTCCGTAAGGTTCATAAGCTCCAGTTTGTGCTGCCTGTCGATCAGCAGATAAGAAAGCTTGAGCTTGACCTTGTCTTAATGCACCAAGAGATCCTAATGCAGAAACGTCTTGACCCATACCTGTTCTACCAAAATCAGATAAACCAAACTGTTGATTCATTTGATTTCCATATGCACCAGCTAGTCCTTGTTGCGCGGCTGCAATAGAACCCTGGTTCATAAAATTTTGTTGTGCTAATTGATTTGCTTGATTAAAACCTTGTGACAATAATTGTGCCTGAAGAGCTGCTCTGTCGCCCAATACGTCTGATTGGTATTGACCCAGTTGTGCACCTTCTCTACCACCACCAAAATTACCTGAAGCTACAGCTGCATCTCTAATTTGTTGTGCACCTGCTTGACTTTGTTTGTCATACTCTGCAAGTGTTGCATCAATTACTTGTGTTTGATAAGGGGACATAAATGATTGGTAAGCTTGTGGTCCTGTTAAAGCACCTAGTCCACCAATTGTTGATGCTGATTGTCCCAGAGCCCCGGCCCCTGCTGCTTGTGCAGTTTGTGCTGCTTGCAAGAACGGTTGATAAGACCCAACACCTTGTTGTGCAAGATTGATAGCTTGTGTTTGTAACGGGTCTTCACCTGCAACAAAACTTCTACCTGTAAATTTTGATGTGTCTATTGGTGCAGAGTATGTGGCTTTCGCCTGATCTGCAAAATCTTTTACCGCCGGTTCTAAATATTCTTGTACTGACATTATACTATCCTTGATTGTAACATTTGTTGTTGTTCATACATTGCTTGTGCTCCTTCCAAACCTTGTGACTCTTGAGAAATCTCACCGCCCTGTTCTAAATTATTCATTAAATTTTCCATAACTTCTGCGCCTTTATCGATATCTCCGCCTCCAGCATTTCTAACAGCATCTGCTGTAAATACAAATTCATTTTTTGATAATCTAGCAGGTACGTCATCAGCTCTTTCTTTTCTACCAAGCTCTACAAAACCACCTGTATTTCTATAATCTTTTTCTTTGCCACCCATATCAAGTAAAGGCATTACTTCTTCTGCAACTTCAGTTTCCATAATCCCACCTTCTTGTGCTCCTACTCTTACCGGTACTCCACCTGATCTATAATCAAATTTATTGTAACCTGCAGGTGTTGTGTATCCTGGAACTGTAGAATCTGGTACCGGTCCACCGGCTAGTAAACCTATTCTACCACCATCAGCTGCCATTTGAACTGCTTCTGGTTGTTCCATACCTGCACCTTCTGGTGCTTGCATTACTGCTTTTACAAATTGTTCAAAAGATAAATTTCCACCTTTGTTTTTGTATTTAACATATTCCATCATAAGCATTTGTTCTGCTTGAGCTTGACCTGCGTTGCCACCCATATTTAAAAATGTTTTTGGTGGTCTTATTCTTTGACCAGCACCAGTTCTTATAAATTCTTCTTCGTCGTCTTCTTCAACCATCAAGCCATCAGCATAACCTGCACGACCACCGTCAGCTGCATAAAAATTTTGCATTACATATTCTTTTTTTGGCATAAAATCTAAACCAGCACCTGCATCACCTTTACCACTATAAAAATTTTTAGCACGTTGAACTTGAAACCTTGGGTCCATAACTTCTACATCTTCTTCTACTTCTTCATCACCACCACTCATTAAAAATGGTAAAGCTGTTAAAGCTGCACCACCAGTAAGAAACGCTCTCTTACCAGAAAATTCTCCGGCTTTTCCAAAGAGACCACCGCCTCCACCAAAAATACCACCGTCAGAACCTAAGAACAATTTACCGGCACCACCCATGATATTTTTTAATCCAAAGTTTTTCATTCCACCACCTGCTAACTGTGATAAAAACTTACCTTTTCCTGCAGCACCTAAAGCACCTAAACCATATGCTCCAGCACCTAATAAAGCTAGTTTACCTATAGGACTTTTAACAACTTTCTTTACAGCACGACCAGCTTTCTTTACAAGTTTACCTAAGAAATAACCTTGTCTAGGGTCTTGTAGGGAACCTAATCCACCTTGCATTTGTTGTGGTTGTTGCATTCTAGATATAGCCATATTTTTACCTTAATTCCTATGTTTACTTGGTTTTGCTCAGTAAATCAAGAGGCGGCATGATAACATTTACGTCCTGTGCCATGTCTTCATTCTTATATCCCTTGGCTTCCCAGTCTTTTCTTTCCTTAAAAAGCTCGCCTGTTTGCTTGTGTCTATACGTAGTCTCTACTTTAGCTTCTTTTATTTCCATTAATCTAATCTCTCCTTTTTGATATTTAGATAACTAATAGCAATATCGAACGAATCGGCAGTGCTAGATGTTATTTTTAGGGTAGTATCACCCTCTACTATTAACGGTTGAGTTAATAATTCTTGTGTCACGTTGGCTGTTAAAGCTGCTGTTTTAATTGTTGTAATATCATTATTTGCAACAGTCACGGTCGGTGTGCCTGCAGAAGTGACTTTAATAGATTTAACAATATATGTTTCATTTATCAACGGGTTTTGTTTTGAAACCCCTTCTACAGTAGAAGTTCCAAATATAGTCTGTGCTGCAGTAGATGTTATATTATCTACTCCAAAAAATTTATATATGTTAGATACTGTCATTATTCTAAAAAGAAACTTTTAGCTTCTATCTCCTGTTTAATTTCTTCTTGAAATGAAGTATTTAATTTTGTTATTACTGAATCTAAATCTCTAACTAAAGATTGTAAATTTTCTTGACTATATTCACGATTAGCTTTGGTTAATGAATTTACAATTTTTGCCATTATAATAAACTTACTAGTCCTCCCTTAGCAAGTCCCCAGCCGCCGTCAGTTCTATCGGTTCCTCCAGCTTTTTGACCACCTGATTTAGCTTGTTGTGAACCACCTCCCATTTTAGATGCATCTAATCCACCACCTGGACCATATCCAGCATCAGCGATACCGCCTCCACCACCTTGTGTAGTTGTACTAAACGCATCATCTGCAGTAATACCGAGATCCTTCACAATGTCTTTGTCTTGTTGACCCTGGAGTTCAGCATTCTTGTTAATTAAGTCAGCATACTCTAAATTTTTATTTGTGTAGAAACCAAATTTTTGTCTCAACATTTTAGTCATTTGATTTGCTTTAGCCGCCGCCTCTTCATCATCATCATTTTCGAACAACCCTGTTTCAGGATTAAATGTTGCACCATATTTTTCTGCAAGATCTTTACCTAAAATATCACCAAGTTTTTCTGCCTCTACACCAACTCTTTCTGCATAATTACCAAAACCAGATCTAACATTTAAACCAAATGGATCTTGATTACCTGTATTTTCACCAAATACTGTTGGACCAGTGTAACCCATATTTTGTGCAATGAATGCTTGATCAGGTCTAGATAAGTTATGATAGTTATCCATCCTACCTAAAATTGCTCCCAATATTCCAGGACCTCCTGAACCATATGGTTTATCGTATCCTGATTCTAAAATATCTCTAGCTGATTGTGGTGTTACAAAATCTTGTACTTTACCCATCATAGTCATCTCTTGAGGAATCTTCATGCCAGATCCAATATATTCTCCTGCGTCTGCTCCGGTTAATTGTTGATCTTTCATAGTATTAAAACCTAAAAAAGTATCAGAAGGATTATTAAGTCTTTCTTGTCTAGCCTCTACAATTGATTGAAAATTTCCAACTAAATCACTTGGAGAACCTGGATAATAACTGCCACCGCCGCCACCGCCACTATTCATAAAAGCATTAGTATTTACAATACCTGAATCAGTTACAGGTTCTTGATTTTGAGGTAATTGAAAAGGGTATTTTAAATACTGTTGTTCTGGAATATATTTAAAACCTGCGTCTCGTATCTCTTGGTCAGTAGCCATTATCTTCTTCCTCCTGGTGATATATCTAATCTAAAAGTTCCTAACTTCCAGTCTTCATTTGCACCTGTATTTGCAACTTCTAATGCAATTTGTCGTGCTCTTACTCTTACATCTTTTTTTGTTGTAGAGGAAGTACAATTAAAACTATTGGTAACTTGTGTGCTATTTGGATACAATCTTGTTTTAAATTTAATAGCTGTTGTCCCTGTTTGATCTATAAAATCTGGTATAAATCTGCTTATCCTCATTATGAATTCTCCGTCTCCTCTTAAATCTGGCATACCTACTGTCTGTCCTGTGCTGCTTCTACGTTGTGTAATATCAAAATCACCAGAAGCTATGTTTGCTATTATAGCTGTAACAGCTCCGCCGGCGTCCACTTGATCGGTCCCTGTTTCATGCTCATAGTATGTTGTACAGCCATCGGTATTACCAACAACATCATAAGAACTATTGCTAGATGAATCATAAAAAGTTGCATGTGGTTTACCAAACAAGGCAGAATCTTCCCACGCTGTTCTTGCTAATGTGCCAGTTGTCCAAATAGGTCTATTAGCATTCGAGTCTAGATAGTTATATGTAACTACTTTATTAATTATGTTAGATGCAGAAGTACAATAAAACCAATTAATTTCTCCAAATAAATTATTTAAACCACAGTTTATTAAATCTCTTGCTGTAGTATTAATATCGTCATATACAAAATCTTCTACTAGACAAGGTAATGATTTTAATTGTCCATCATAAGTAAAGAAACCATTTTCTGACATCCAATAAGCTTTACCATCTACTTCTACACAAGCATTCTTACCTATGAGTCCACAGTTTGTACCTACTTGTTGAAAAGAAAAAGTAAAAGGCGCACCAACAAACTGCATTAAAAATAATGCTGTATCAGTCCAAATATAAATAGCGTCCCTACCTTTAATAGCTCCCATAATTCTTGATCCATCGGCCAGTCTCTGTGTACCTGCGGTATTGTTTGCAGTTACAGTATAAGAGTCTGCTTCATCAATACTTTCTTGGTCAGAGAATCTAATAAACATATCGTCTTGAGTAGCACTATTACCTACTGTTGTTTCTGTGCCAAAAAATACTAAGTGTCTATCTGGTGTAGATACTAAGACATGTCGCGACGCCGTAGGTGCGTTAGGTAAAAGAGTTGCTCTGACGTTAACAGCATTTGTTGGAGCTCCATCCCATTCAAAACAAGGACCATTGTAAATAAGTGCTATTAGTTTTTGACCGTAGTTATCTAAAATCCATAATCCAGGGTCAATAGTAAAGTCTTGAGCTGTTGAAGATTCTCCCCATGCAACGAATTCAGAAATATCTGTAACCGTAGTACCTAAAGTATGTGTAGCTGCGGTCGTTCCATTAACTCCTCTTGCCCCTCCACTTAAAGTGTTGGTGCCGGTGTCATTCGATGTGTAACTTATATCTTCATTATCAATTCTAATTTCTCCCGATGATGGAAAAGCTGAAGTGCTGGTTAAAACTATGTTTGTAGTAGTGGTATCAGTTAACGCTGTAGCAAGAGTAGTAGTTGCTGCTCCACTGGTTTGACCGCTCCAGTTACCTGCTCCCCATCCAAAACCACCTAGTTGTTGAGAGGGACCGACATTGTAATAACATAAAACAGAAGCTGACCCACCATTTGTTACAGGAGTTCCTGCCTCTGCAGTGTTCATAGTAATTGTAAATGTAGTTGCACTTGGAACTGAAGCAACCATAAATTTTACATCTTCAAAAGTTGCGTTGGTAAATGTAGATCCGCTTAATCCTGTTACACTATCAAATAAAACAATATCATCTTCTAATAATCCATGAGTCCCGGTGCATGTTACTGTAACAGTCGTAGATGAAGCAGTGCTTGTAAAATTAGCTCCAGTTAAAGTTGTTCGAATAGGATGAATATCATAATACTGACCACCAACATAAACATATAAAATTTTGTTTGTGCCTATGGCAGAATACTTAAGACTGTTATTATTTTCAAATTGATGAATGGCTCTTGCTGCTCCTGTTAGTTTATTTTCACCTAACTGCTCCCAGCCACCTATCTTTTCTGGTGTGCCATATCTAAAACGAACATTGTCACCATCAAACCATTGGCCCTCGGCCCCGGTCTCAGTAACTTGTTTATTGAATCCTGGTAAAAAACCTAGTTTTTGTAGCATAATCTCTACTTATATATGGTTTTTAATTTTTTGGTAGTATTATATTCCAATCTAAATTGGATATCAAATCTTCTAAATGAACTTTTTTGATTTTATTTTCTTTTAAATATTGATGTAATTCTGGAATATCTATTATAATCCATTGATTATTTATATCTACAACCATCTTATCGGCCCTAGTTTTAGTAGAACCTTTTTTCATAAAATTAATTAAAGGCCGTAAATCAAACTTAAATCTTTGATTAGAACGTATTTTTAATACTCCTTCTACGTCCCACAGCTCTTTTTGTTTTTGAATATCTGTTGCAAAGGAAACATCTGTAAGATGTTTTAGAAATTTCATTTAAGTTGGTCTAATAAACACAACCAATTAGGTTGGTTAAAAAAACTATAATTAGAATGAGGGTACTGTTTAGGATTATCCATTTTGGCATAATACTTTTGTGCATTTGATATAGCTAATTTTTTAGCATCTTTCCAAAATTTTTCTTTTCTATTATTTAAATTATAATGAAGGGATATAAAATTAATCGCATCTTCATAAAAATGTTTAATAACACTATTGTATAAATCTATAGAATTCTGGTTGTAATTATTATCTCTAGTAGTTGCCACTAATTGATAAGCTCCTTCCATAGCTAAAGCTAAGCCTGTGCTTTCTAAAGGTTCTATAAATCCACTAGCTAATCCAATTCTTACTACATTATTTTTCCAAAAAGTATTTTTATAATATGGAGTCCAGTTAATTTCTTTGGCTATTTTAGGTCTATTATCCCAATGTTCTAAAAATATTTTTTTAGCTTCTTTAGGTTTTGTAATTGATCTATTAAATATAATACCACTTCCTATTCTACTTCTTACAGGAGTTTTCCAAATCCAACCACATGAAACAGCGTGACATGTAGTGTAGTGTAATCTTTCTGAATCATCTTTATATTCGACTGGACCTGCTATTGCAGTATCACAAATTAATCTGTCTCTTAGATTAACTGTTTTTTCTTTTTGCAGCATAGACCTAAAACCTGTACAATCAATAAATAAGTCAGCTTTTATTTTTTTATTTTCACAAATTAAAGTATCTCCGTCTAATTTAATTACATTATCTTTTACCCAATTAACTTTATCTTTTAATTTTTCTTCAATGTATTTGGCTAATTTTAAACAATCTATATGATAACCTCTTTCATCATTATCATAAAAATCTTCCATACTTCTACCCTCTATAAATGGATGCCATAAATCAGGACTATGTTTTTTATTACCCCAACCAGAAAATAAAATACCTGTTTTAATAGTAGCATCGCAATAATCAAACCATTCTTGATAAGGAAATCCACATGCTTGCATGTATGGTTCAAAATTTAAAATAGTAGCTTCACCAACTCCTATAGGTTTACCGTCAGGTCTATCAACCATTGTAATATCATAATTAGTATGAGCTCTAATATATGCAGCAGCTAGCATGGCAGAAGAACCACCACCAACAATTACTAAATGTTTTATTGCTTTATTTTTCATATTTAAATGCAATAGTATAACGTGTTTTATTTCTAAAACTGGTAGCTCTATGTCTAATTCCACCATCAAAAATTATTATTCTACCAGGTATATTTAATACTTCTTTTATTTCTTCAATGTCTTTTAAATAAAATTGAGTTCCGCCAAGTTCATCTATATTTTCCTCTTTATCATTTGCATAATATAAAGCAGTAATTCCTCCATCAAGACTATCTATATGAAACAAAGGTTTATCTTCAGGTTCAAATTTATTTACATAAGTTCTTACTAAATTTAATCCATCTAACTCTTTAATCATTTTTAAAATATTATTTAATATTTTAAAACTTAAAGTGTTTTTATTTAACTCACAACTCAACCCAATTATTTCAGCACCTTCATAATCAGACTCTCCGTGTTCATAATTTAAATTAGATAATTCTTTATGTATTTCTAATTGAGAATTTTGGTCAATACCATGGTCAAATATTTTTATCATACTTTTTCAATTTTTACATTAGCAACAATACTGATTCTTTCATCTTTCATTACTTGTTTTTGAAAAGGAACCTCATGCATCATCACTGCAGGAAATAATAGTATACTGTCGGGTAAGGGATTGATTGAAAAATATTCAAACATCCATGAATTAATGTATTTATCACTATCCACTAGATCGTATAAGTCTGGTCTTAAAAAATTAAAAAATTTACCAAATGAATTTTGATTACTAAATCTTATAGGAGACGATTCTTTAGGGACTTGAAGATAGTGTACCAAACCAAAATCTGCACCAAGATGCATATGAGGAGTCATAAAAGCATCTTCTTTATTACAAGTGTAATTAATAATTTGTATGTTAATCGCACAATCTTTTTTGATATTAAGATGGTTAACACAAAATGCTTTTAGTTTTTCAATATATATCTTTACTAATTCATCGCTTTGTATTTTTTTAAACCTTTCATCTGTGCATTCATATGAATCATGCCATTTACCAAAACCTGAACCACGTTGTTTAGATATTTTATAGTTATATTTAATATCTTTTATTAACTGTTTTTTATTATAACGTTCAGGATTTATTTCATCTTCAAATACAGGCATACCAAATAATGTACAGTGCTTAAAAGTCATTTAAAAATAATTAACTATAATATTAAATCTACCTTTTGCATTTGTAGTGCTTGTACTAGCATGGGGTTTATCTGTAGCTAAATGTAGAAGTTGGTTTTCTACAGAAGGAACTCTAGTGCCATCTTCTAAAATAGTAAACCCATCACAAGTGTTTAAAGAAAGCAAAGCCCCTTTATGTGGAAACTGATAATCACAATGCATAGGATGTTCTACAATTTTATCTGTTCTATAATAAAAATTAGCTACTACTCTCAATAAAGCTTTTGCTTTTAGTTTCTCTATCAAAGGTTTAATTAAATTAAACTTATCACTATTTATATTATTATTTAAATAAAATGAATGTGTAAAGTAACTATCTAAAGCTGAATTTTCTTGATTTTCATTTAACTTTTCTTTTAAGAACCATGGAAAGAAATTATCATGGATAATATTATTTTTAATATTATTGAAAATTTCCTTCATTAAAAAATCTTGTTCTGTTTTCATTTTATTACCATTCTTATATTACCAGCAATTGTAGACTGACGCTTATTTGGTTTTACAACCATATGTTCTAAATAACTAGGAAATAATACAAATTGATTAGATCTTAATGTAGGTTTATAGACTTCTTTAGAAAAAACAGAAATTGCTCTAGAACTCATATTTTTAAAACACTCTATTATATTTTTAGCTGGGTTTAAAAAAACTGTTTTTGATTCTTCAACATCTTTATAAATTATAAAAGATAAATCCGAACCTGTATGAATGTGTGGTTCTTGGTAGTCTTCAGTCCTATAATTATTTTCCCAAATATTTTTTAATCTTAACTCAAACGTTCCAGAAACAACTTGAGTTAATTCATCGGCAAATGTTTGCAATATAAATTTTATAGTTTTTTTATCTATTATAGAGTCAGGATTATCAACATTATAAGAGCTTGGAGTTTTAGATAACCAAGTATCTTCGGTCTTTATCTTTTTTATGAATTTAATTTTACTAGCATTAATATTACCAATAAATATAGGAATTGAAAAAATATTGATAATCATTTTTATTTCTGTAATTTAAGTAAAAATTATACTATTTTAAGTATAATACAAGTGCTAGTCGTTAATCTTTTCAATCCAACCAGTTGAATTATCAGCTTGATAAGCATCTTCGTCCCAAAGATATGATTTTCCATCTTGTGGTTTTTTTCCAGGAGGATTTGGTGCCTCCCAAATCCAAGAAGAAGTATCTAAAACCCAAGATGCATGTGGTTGTCCATCATAAAATACATCATTAGCAGGATCGTAGTGCCCCTCTATTTTTGCATAGTTTCCTCTGAAAGCTTTGCTTTGATCAGGGTCTACATTAGAGGATTCAAAATCTCCTCCAGGTGTATAGTATATATTACCACTAGTGTTGTATGAAGTTTGTTTCCATACAGCATCTGGTTCGTTATAAAGATTTCTTAAAAAATCAACTCCTAATGATTCTTGCTCATTACCGTTGCTATCAGTAATAACTTCGTCATTAACAACTTCAATTTGAGTTACAATATTATTATTGTCTAATTTTGCAAAATGTGCCATTATGGTGTGTAACTCCCTGATCCGTTAAATGTCATAATAGTGTAATCACCATCTGTTGTAACAGTAGGTGAGCCTGATGTAACTCCTGAATATACATTTGTAAATACTCTTAAAATTCCAACTCCTGATCCTCCAGCTCCTGCACTACGGTTATCAGTTTTTACACCTCCACCGCCTCCGCCTGTATTAGAACTTCCGCCGCCACCAGTTCCAGTTGAACCGCTACCGCCGCCATCACGACCTGAACCTGATCCACCGCCGCCTTGACCAGCTCCACCGCCGCCTCCGCCGCCTCTTCCGACTGAGCTTCCTGTGATAGATGAGTCTGTTCCATGACCACCAGTTGCAGATTGTCCTGTAGATGCACCGCCGCCACCGCCGCCTCCAGAAGTACCTGATCCACCACCTGAACCATCAAAACCTTGACCACTCGAACCTGAACCATTACTTGAACCACGGCCTCCGCCACTTCCTGATCCACCACCGCAGCCACCGCTATTAGCTCCTCTGTTCCAAGAGCCACCGCCGCCTCCGCCAGTGCATGAAACAGTTGAAATACCTGATCCTGAAAGAGATGTAGTTCCACCGTTACCACCTCGAATGTTATCACCCTGTCCAGCTCCACCAGCACCACCAACAGTTACTGTGTAAGTAGTTCCTTCGACTGCTTCTATTACTGATAATGCTGAGTCTCCTCGACCTGAATTTTCTCCTTGTACAGAAGACCTGTAGCCTCCGCCACCGCCTCCGCCGCCATCGTCGGTGCCACCACCGCCTCCGCCAGCGACAAGAACATATTCCATAGTGTAATCTTTTGGTGCTCCTCCAGATCCGAAACCTAATAATCTGTATCCAAACATTCTAACTCCTATTATGCGTCGTTAGCTAAATCAGTAGTGAAGAATAATTTAATTCCTAATAATCTTGAATCAGCATTTAGGTCATCAGCTGATACATCTCTTGACACTTGGAAAAAAACATACTCATCGTCACCAGGTGATCCTGCGATTGTTACTGCTCCACTTTCTGCTGTAACTGCTAAATCGTTTGATGTTCCACTCATAGCTTTTGCTGTTGGTCCAACTGCTGTTCCAAAAGCGGTGTTAAGATCGCCATTATCTGCTAATGCAACACCTTGTAAAACATATGCACTTGTACCTGTATCTGTTGAAGTAGCTGTAAAAAACGCTTGAAAAGTTACTGTGCCTGCATTCCATGATTTAGGAAATGCAACAGCAAACTGTGCAAACTCATCAGAGTCTTTATCAAAATCTAAAACTTTAAGCTCTGGACCATTTGATAATTCTACTTGTGCAGCTTCTGCACCGTTTGTACTGTTAGGGTACATTGCACTTGAAGGCACCCAAATAGTTTCTTTACCTGCAATCTTAATTGCAGCCGTGTTATCTCCAGCATCTACTGCTTGAGCAACACCAGTTCCGTTTGGAGCAATAGTAATATTACCATTAGCTGCATCTGTAATTGTAATTGTTCCAGAGTTTGTTCCTGAATTTGTGTCTAATATTAAATCGTGTGCACCACTTGAAGTTATAGTGGCATTTGCTGCTCCTGTTCCAACTTTAGTTTCACCAGTTCCTTTTGGTATTAAAGCAATGTCTATATTTGAATCATCACCAGTAGCTGATAATGCTGGTGCATTACCTGTAGCAGCATTTGCTATAGTAAATTCGTTTACCGCAGAACCTGTAGCTGTAACTTTTGAAAGTTCATTTCCGTTAGTATCTAAAATTGAAGTTCCAATTTTAGGACTAGTTAAAGTTTTGTTTGTTAAAGTTTGAGTTCCAGTAAGAGTTACATCACCAAAATCTAGAGTGTAAATGTCTGGGTTAGTTCCATCGTTTGCTGTAGCAAACACAAGTTGATCACCTTTATCAGTTGCTGAAAAAGTAAAACTGTCTCCAGATCCTGAAGTATATTTAAATTGTACTGTGTAAGCACCAGATGTTGAATTTCTTAAAAAATAAAAAGTTTGTGCATCTAAAGGAATTGTTACGATTTGGTTTCCAGTAATTGAACCTGTAAACTCAATCATTCTGTGAGACATTACAGCACCAGTTGATCCATCAGAAACTGATAAAGCTGTAGTTTGTGCACCACCTGCTATCGATTGAGCAGTAAAACCACCAGCAATTTGCTCGATGATATTTAAATTAGTATTTGTTTTTGTTCCCCAAGTACCGGCATTTTCACCGGTTGCCATTAATTCTACGCCAAGCGCTGTAAATGTTGATGCCATATTATTTTCTCCTTAATCAATTAAGCAGCATGATTTACATCTGTATAAGATGTATTGCCAGTTATGTCAATATCTTTGTAACCTATTGTTCCAAAGCCAGTTGTACCTATTTCTGCGGTTGCTTCAACCCCTGTTAATCCCATAACATCTTCAGGTGCAATTGATCCAACTGCAGACGTTGCTGATACTCCTGTTAATGGAACGCCTATTTCTGGAATAATAGCTCCAACTGCAGAATTTAAAACAGCTGGTGTATCCACACCATCAAGACCAATTCTAATTATTAATACCTCTGTTACTTCTATTTCTCCAACACTTACTGTTGCTGATTGTCCACTTGGTACATATGCAAATTCTAAATTAATAGAGCCTACACTAGATGTTGCTGATACTCCTGTTAATGGAACACCTATACCAGATACAATTGCTCCAACACTTGCTGTTGCTGATTGTCCACTTGGTACATATGAAAATTCTAAATTAATAGATCCAACATTAGATGTTGCTGCACTAGGTGCAGTTAGTCCTACGACGTCCGCAGGTAACAAAGATCCAACACTTGCTGTTGCTACTGGTAATGCAGTTAATTGAACTAATTTATTAAATGAGTCTCCGTAAGGTTCTTCACCCCAACCATTTCTACCCCAACCAACTAACGTACCGGCATTATCAAAGTCTCCGACTTGAGAAGTCATTTGACTTGGAGCCGTTAAATCTGCAATTGAAAGTTGAGTTGTTGTTAAAGATCCTAATGAAGATGTTAAATTAGTAGGTGCAGTTATAGGAGCTTCTATAAATTGTTCAGCAATTAAAGATCCTAATGATGTGCTTAAACCAGCAGGTGCAGTTAAAGCGACAGCAAAGTTTACACCCCAACCATCATTACCCCATTGAGCTCCACCCCAACCGTTTTGGTTGAAAGCTGTTATAGAACCAACTGAAGTAGTTGCTGATTGACCAGTTAAAGTAATTGTAACAGTATTAGATTGCCAGGAGTTTTCTCCCCAGGCTACTGAAGGACTATCACCACCCCAGATAGATGCCATAAGGATTTACCTCCTTATGCTATTCTAACTATAGCCGTTGTCGCTGCTTTAGCTGGGAATTGAATAGTAAAAGTTCCACTTGAAACTGTTTTGTCTCCACCAAAAGCTACTGCACAAACAGCAGGATCACCTGTTGCAGTGTCATTGTAGATTAAACATCCATTCGCTGTGAATGATGCTGACGTAAAACTAACGTCATCAAAATCAGCACAAGCTGTTGATCCATCTAAAGATGGAGTAATGTTTGTTAAAGCTTTTCCGCCTGCAGTGTAAGCAGATCCAGAAGAGTTAGTGATTTCATTTGATGTAGAGTAAGCAGTAGTTGATGCACTTAGAGTTGCAGAACTTGTATATAATGCAATTTTAAAAGTGTTTCCTGTAGACGCTGTAAAGTTATGAGTCGCAGTCATAAGTTCGTTTTTAAAACTGTTACATATTGCCGATGTTATTGCCATAATTTTTTCTCCTTATTTATGGAGACGGTGACTTAACTGGTATTCTAACTGTTCCGTCAGTATAATCGTCTCGTCTTCGTCTACCCAGTTGCATTCCTGCGAACTGTTGTATTGCATTTTTATACTTATTTTCATACAGTGTCAACATATCTATTGGACCTTTTAAAAATCCATATGCCTCCACCAAACAAGCATACAACAAACCTTGTGGGAAATATGTGCTTAAATAAGTCTCTGAATTTCCATCACTCCCAGAACCTAATCCTGTAGGATATTTATTATAATATACTCTAAACATATAATTTGCGTCAGGTGTAGGAGCTAAATACATACCCCCAGATGTTGTGCTAGATGTGCCAGTTGCCCCACCAAACATAGCATAATATTTAGGAAGACCGGTTACATCTTGTGCAGTCAAATCTCCTTCTGGTCCTGTTAATCTATCTACATATTCTGATAAATAGGTTTGATCTTTTTTCTCTAACCAAGTTCCTTTTCCTTGTGTGTTAGCTGTAGAATCAAAAACTTCTATACCTCTTATAAATAAAGCACCTGCTGGCGCATTAATCGTATTATCATCTGCAACTAAAGTCCCCTCTTGAACTTTTCTATCAGCGTCCATTGGAAGTTCTTGATTGATTCTCATTTCAGCTGCCATGATAATTCCATCTATAATAGTTGTAGATAAAACATCTGAACTTACTTCTGTGTAATCCCTAATCGCATTAGTTAACGTAGTATATGTATATTTTGAAATTCCTGACATAATTATGGTCTATCATTTATGGGTCCAATTGTACATTGAAAACCACCCCCTGTTTCCGTGCTTGATGCAGCGTTAGTTAGTGTAATATTTATACCGTCAAATTGTGTAGTTGTAGATGGTTGACCTGTACCTGGAACCGATGTTTCATTTAAAGAAACAACTTTATAACCACCAAAAACTTTTGCTAAATTAGAATGAGATCCAGCAACTGTAGGTACAGGAGCTGTTCCTCTGTAAGGTGCACTTGTTCCTCTAGTACAGCCTGTTAATTGATTTGTAGATCTTCCTGTATATTTTATAACTTCGTTTCTATATTGTCCTACAAGTAATGGATCACTTGTATCATTAGGAGTTAATACTTTTTCAATTACTATAAATCCAGAAGTTGGAAATTCAGAACCATCTGTTAAGTTAATTGTAGTATCGCTATCTGTTATCGCCCCATTTAAAGTAGTAGACATTTGTAATGTTGAAACTGCTACACCACCTACCGGAGATTTAACATCTCTAAATCTAACAAAATCATTTACTTGTAAAGCACCATTTGGAAAATTAATTTTTAATGTAGTGTTAGATGCAGTTACAAAAGGATTTTCAGGTAAAAAATCTTCTGTTGGAAATTCTGTTCTAGCAGTTCTCGCATGTTGTAAAGCTTGTGGGTCAGCACTTGTTGGTTTAGGATCTAACTGTGGTTGTTTAGGCTCGTACTCTGAAACATGAACCAGGGCACCATTCCATTCTCTAACCATTTCGTTATATGGAAAAGCCATACCAGATCTATCTGAAATCGCTAAAGCATATTTACCTTGTGAAAAAGTTGTCATTAACCAATACCCGGATAATAAATTTTAGGTGAAATATATGTAGAATTAGAAGAACCGTCTTCATCTTCAGCTCTTAACAATTCGTCTTCATATAATAATTTTAATTCTTGAACTCTTGGTGGTGCATATTTTACAGCTAAGTAATATGATAAACCTGCAATCATACACGGCACAAATCTATATGGCACGTCTGTTGCATTTGTATAAGCACCTACATCATCAATTCTTTTTGTGTAATAAAAATTTATAAAATCACCAGCTTGTGAAGTACCTGGTGTTAAATATAAAGTAACAGTTGTTTTATCAATAAATCTTTGAACCCAATATTGTGTGGGTAGACCTTTACTTGTTTTATTAGAAAACCCTTGATATTGCGATCTACTAATTTTTGTCATAGGTGTGTCTACATTTGTAGATGCAACCCTGTAATTTAATTCTTGTATATCAGTCATTCCGTTTGGAAACTGTAGAACAGTATCACCACTGCTGTGTGTAGCAGCTGTGCTTCCGTTAACACCTCTGACACATCCAGTTAAATTTAAACTAGATACACCACTGTAAGTAATTTGTTCATTATTAATTTTTATAGTACCGCCGGTTGTAGGCAGTCCGGTAACTGAAGCAACACCAATAGTTGTTACAGTTGCATTTATACCTGCAGATAAAGTTGTGCTGATACCATCCGAAGTACCGTCGGATGGTGATCTAAAAAATGTATATACTGCTTGACCATCTACTAAAGTTACATTTTGATTTTTAACTTCCCAAAAATGTAATCCTCTATTTCCCCATTCGGAAAATAAAATATTTAAAGATCTTTTAGCAGTTTTTAACTGATAACCAGAAACACTCTGCATACCAATACGTTCGTATGCATCTTCAATAATCTCATCTATTCCAAGGTTCTTATCAAAAACATAAGAACCAGAGGTAGTGTTAGCCATACTACGCTCCTGTAATAGTTAACGTAACGCTTCCGTCAGATCCACCTGTTTGTGTTAAGGTTGCACAAATTCCATCTTTACAAAGAATTCCAGAACCTGGAACATAAACTGCTAACCCTTCAGTATCGTATTTAAAAGTTGCTACTAAGTTACCTGCACCTGCACCACCTGTTGTAGCACTATCGTGTAAAAGTAAAACAGAACCTGCTTCTCCTCTACCTTGAATAGAAGTAATTCTAGCTCTACCTGCTCTTAACAGTGATATAGCACCAGTATCTTTTTGTAACGTTGTTTGATCACTTGAAAATGATCCACCGCCGCCTATTGACATAATTTTTCTCCTTATATTTTATGTGGGGCCGAAGCCCCACACTAAATTAATTATTATGAAAGGTTATTGTTCTGTAAGTAACTAATAGTTACTGTAGCAGCACCTGCTGAAGCGTCGTCGTTTGCACCGTTATAGATGAAACCGATTCTAACATCAGAAGTTCCAATATCTTTCCAGTTTGCACATAATGCAGCTGTTCCTAAAGCTATTTTACCAACTGCTGCAACATTTACGTCATTAACGTATAAGTCTGTATCTGCAGATGATCCAACTTCAAGTATGTCCGCTCCTGAATCGTTGAACGCAGTTTCTACGTTAACATCGATTCTTACGATTTGAGAGTTAGCTGGGATTATCACATTAGTGTCAGTTGCTGCACCTTCTTGTCCGAAAGCAACAGAAAATGATTGAGCCATTAAAACTTGACCCGTATTTTTAACATCAGTTCCAACAGTAGTACCTGTCGTATTTTTAATAGTACCAGCTAATATTGGTCCTGAAAATGTAGTTTGTGCCATAATTATATCCTCCTAGTTTACGAATACTGTCTCTAGGCCGTCGACTATACTCGTCAGTATTCTAATTAAATTGTATAGTGTAATTTTTATATACTAGTTTTTAGTAGAGTGCAAGAGAGCCTGTAATGTGAATGAGATTTATTCAACGATGTAGCTTTTTTATTAAGTAGCTACAGAAACTTGTGGAGCTGCACCTTCGACAGTATTCTGTCTGTGAGCAATAGCTGCTTCTTCCAGCTTGATCTCAGTGATGACTTGTCTAACTTTGTCATCAATTCTGACCATTTCAAGAGTATACCTACCATTAGATAGATGCTCCTGTTCCCACTTCAACTCCAAGGACCTTTTTTGTTTGTAAAGGTCTTGTATCATGGATAACCTCCTCATAGGTTATTCGGTTAGTCTTGTTATCATAACTGATTCCAAGATCTTCCCAGTTTATACTCTTTTCTCCAAGTTTGTCAAGGATGGCATTTTCAAGAGATTCTGGATTATCTTCAGATAATACCTCAAATCTTGCGTGATGGTCGTATGCCCAAATATTTACTAGGAATTTTTTCATGGTTTTATCTTTCTATTTATTAATTGTGGCGAGACTGTGTCCCGCCACAAAAAATTATTTATTATGCTCCTGGTGAAGCAAATACACCTCTAGGGTCTGATACGCCAAATACGTATCTTTCTCTAGCTTTGTATCTTACATTACCAGTATCGAAGTCACCTTCCATTTTAGTAGTCAATGGAGATCTTTCGAAATGTTTCATACCATTTGGCACGTCTGTGATAATGTAGAACGCATCTGTATCAGTTAAAAAGTTATTGATACTGTATCCTTGAGGAATCATCCCCATAGATCTTAGTGCGTTGATATCATTATCAGCAGTTCCAACTCTACCAGCAGAAGCCATAAGTCTTTCAGCTGTGAATTGTAGTGCAGATGGAACGATCATTTTAACAGCTTTAGCAGCAATCTTTAAACCTCTTTCATCAGTCATAGCAGCAATGTCAATCATTGATTGCTCTAATGAAGTTTCGTTTAAGTCCGCAGCTGTTGCCAATGTATTACTGAAAGTTCCAGCAATAGTTGGGTGAGCTGTATTAAACAAAGTAACACCATCACCAGAAGTGAATGATCCACCAGGTAAACCATTGTTAAATGGATTAACTGCTTTTACTTGTTTAGTTTGAGACATAGATCTTGCTAGTGCTTTTGTGTATCTAGAAGCAAGTCTGTCATACAGGTTGTCTTCAATAGCTTCCTCAGTGATAGCAAACGCTAACGCAATTGTTTCGTTAGTGTATCTAGCTGTGAAAGTTTCTTGAGCTTGATCGTATCTTACACCAGAACCTTCAGGTTTAACTGATGCTTGAGCGAATCCTGATAACATAACTTCTTCTTCAAAAGCTCTGTCAGATGACTCAGTAGTATAAATTTCAGCTGACTGATTTTCATACTGTTTATATTCCAGGCCGAATAAAGCATTCAAACCTGGCTCTAGTTCTTTAACTAGTTGATTTCGTGATATAGCCATAGTTATTCCTCCTTATATGCCTGCCACGTTATTTCCTAAGATATGTTCATTGATCATAACTCTAAGAGCAAAGCCCTCAGCGCTAGTATCAGAATGATCAGGATCTCTGGAAACTCCGATGATTTTTAATTGTGCCTTAGTAGCTGCCGTTGTAGCCGAAATTTTTGATTTCGAAATAAACAACGGTGTTGTTCCTACAGCTACCACTTGGTCAGCACATCCACCAACTTCATTTTGGTTGAATGCAGTGTCCGCAGACATAACTTCGTACATCTGTTGTGGATTGTCTGTAACGAAAGCAACGATATCAGTAGCAGTATTACTTGCCGGTGAAAAGTTGCTAAACGTAGGCTTGTTTGATGTTGCATCAGTATAAAATACTCCATTCAGTGTACCCAGATTATTTTCATCTGTGTTTCCTGAAGCAAGTACAACTCCGTCTGCAGTTAATTGCACTAAACATGCGTGCGAAATTAAAGCAGAAGAAGCAGCAACACTGTACTCTGACATAGCAGCGTTGTTATATGCCTGACC
>Ga0208919_1000205_pt1 | contig 43588 bp, 54 predicted proteins | sample 4_EtaG_FD_184076 | JGI IMG/M metagenome (GOLD analysis project Ga0208919, IMG submission 184076) | Marine viral communities from the Subarctic Pacific Ocean - 4_ETSP_OMZ_AT15127 metaG (SPAdes) (version 3) | ecosystem: Environmental > Aquatic > Marine > Oceanic | place: Pacific Ocean | collected... | reverse complement strand
ATCCACACCAACTCGGCTAATGTTCATATGGGCTTCTCCTGACTCTCAAGCTGATAGTTTTCCAACCACCTACCAGTATGGCGCACTGACGCCGGAGTAGGGTGAGGAGGAGTCCATCCCATTGCGTAAGCGTTAGCGCAGCGGTGCCAAGGGAAGCCAGCTCCAAAACTGCTTGGGCGGCAACGCACCAGTTGTACCTGCAGTGAATGCAATCTGCATTAAAGATCCTATATGGCCTAAAAATCTCACCGAGCGGTATTATCTGCTGCATTTTCAATGCAAGTAGCAACAGCTACCTGACTATTTCTGAAATCAAACAAAATGCAAAGCCATCTACCCTGTCCCCACAACGCACATTATCTTGCATTTCTTTGGGAAGAAAAATCGGCTCGGAATGGCGAGCCGATGAATCACTGTTATGGCCAGGTACTGATATCTTTCAATGTAGGTAACGGTGTTCTCGCACGCCACTCACTCGCTATGTGTTGTCCTTCAGTGAGCTGTTCACGCGAAAGTTCGTTAGCAATGGCCTCACGATTTTGGTGAGCCTGTCCATGTCCTTGCGCCGCTGCAAGATTGTTCAGCACATTAGCCATGACTGGATTACGGCTTACCCCTTCGCCATTGTAGTAGCTGACCCCAAGGTTGTACTGCGCGTCAGCATGTCCCTGTTCGGCGGCTTTTCGGTACCACTCGGCGGCCGTTGAGGCGTTTTGAGGGACTCCCTCGCCGAGGTCGTACATGACCCCAAGGTTGTACTGCGCGTCAACAATGACGCCAAAAGTGTACTGCGCATCGGCATCGCCCTGCTCAGCGGCTTTTCGGTACCACTCGGCGGCTGTTGAGGCGTTCTGGGTAACTCCCTCGCCAGTGCGATACATATTGCCAAGATTGAACTGCGCCCGGGCTTCTCCCTGTTCGGCGGCCCGGCGATACCACTCAACGGCCGTTGAGGCGTTCTGGGAGACCCCCGCACCGTTGGCATACATACTGCCAAGATCGGTTTGAGCGATGGCATTGCCCTGCTCAGCGGCCCAGCGATACCACTCAGCGGCCGTTGAGGTGCTCTGGGGAACTCCTTCGCCGTATTCATACATGAGGCCAAGACTTAGCTGCGCGTCGGCATCGCCCTGTTCAGCGGCTTTTCGGTACCACTCGGCGGCTGTTGAGGCGTTCTGGGTGACTCCCTCGCCGAGGTCGTACATGACGCCAAGAGTGTACTGCGCGTCGGCATCGCCTTGTTCAGCCAACGGCTCCAAATACTTCAGAGCGGTGGCGTAATCACCATTGTTATAGGCCTCGGTTCCTGCCTTCACTGGCTGACCCAGTATAGGAGGCGCCAGAGTAATCGCGGCGGCGAGAACAATGGCTTTATTCAACGAGTGCATAAGTGGAAATCCCTTTTTAAAGAATGCTCCTATGCTATCAATTTTAATTAAGAAAAGGTTCAGCTATTCAGGGATGAAGTACGATACTGAGCCAGCAATAAACTCAGTATCCCGCATTACCTTGAGTTTTTTTGGAGCTTTCTGGGCTGCCTGAGCGGCAGCGCACACCTAAGCAAGGGTGCCAAGCATCCATCAGAATTTTCTGAGCTGCCTGCACGGCAGCGAACCAAAAAGCAGATAATGGTCAGCCGCAGCTTTGTTTCTGAGCTGCCTGCACGGCAGCGAACCCCGGCGGTCAAGGCCCATAGCTCCCCTTTCATTTCTGAGCTGCCTGCACGGCAGCGAACATCGGTCGTGCGGGTAATGCGCGATTGAATCTTTTCTGAGCTGCCTGCACGGCAGCGAACATGGTCGTTGCGCCTATTGCGGGGAAGATCTATTTCTGAGCTGCCTGCACGGCAGCGAACGAGCCTGTGCGGGGGTTATTGCCTTGAAGATTTTTCTGAGCTGCCTGCACGGCAGCGAACGGTATGTAAACGCGCATCGTCTAGCGCCTCTTTTTCTGAGCTGCCTGCACGGCAGCGAACAACGAGATCCAAGCACTAATGTCCCGCGTGATTTTCTGAGCTGCCTGCACGGCAGCGAACGGGCGCGTGATGATTTTCGATTGCTCGCCCAGTTTCTGAGCTGCCTGCACGGCAGCGAACGCTGGGTGCGAAATAGCCACGTTATGCGCTCTTTTCTGAGCTGCCTGCACGGCAGCGAACACAGTAAGTGCCGCCTGCTTAGACCTCCCTGATTTCTGAGCTGCCTGCACGGCAGCGAACGATGCCTACATCCGTCGTTACACCGACATTCATTTCTGAGCTGCCTGCACGGCAGCGAACGCGTCCACGTTGTCATCGTTTAGCCGCCTCCATTTCTGAGCTGCCTGCACGGCAGCGAACAGATCCGTGATGCCCTGTTTGACGCCTTAGAGTTTCTGAGCTGCCTGCACGGCAGCGAACGCCTCGACTACCTCGCTGATTACGCTGTCGATTTTCTGAGCTGCCTGCACGGCAGCGAACTAACAGCCGCGAATCTCATTTTCTCCGTTGTATTTCTGAGCTGCCTCCACGGCAGCGAACCCTCGCCTTTATAGAAAATCCCTACCCGATAATTTCTGAGCTGCCTGCACGGCAGCGAACGTCAGCATCGGTTAGCTCTTCCCATTTGAGCATTTCTGAGCTGCCTGCACGGCAGCGAACCAATGGGCAGATCTTTATCGGCTCCCCCAATTTTTCTGAGCTGCCTGCACGGCAGCGAACTCCTTGTAATCGTGCTGCCGCCTCTCTCATGCTTTCTGAGCTGCCTGCACGGCAGCGAACTCCTTGTAATCGTGCTGCCGCCTCTCTCATGCTTTCTGAGCTGCCTGCACGGCAGCGAACACACTGAATATAAACACGCCTATCACCGAATATTTCTGAGCTGCCTGCACGGCAGCGAACAGGTACTCTTTGCAGCCATGCTCGGTGAAGCATTTCTGAGCTGCCTGCACGGCAGCGAACCCTGCGCTTGCTGAGAGCAATCGCGCTGTTAATTTCTGAGCTGCCTGCACGGCAGCGAACGCCAAAGCCTCGTAAGCCTCGGACTGCTCTGATTTCTGAGCTGCCTGCACGGCAGCGAACACCCTACGCCCCGGCCCCGATGCGGAGCTGGTTTTCTGAGCTGCCTGCACGGCAGCGAACTAAAGAGCTGCGGCGGCAGCTTGTTTCAATGATTTCTGAGCTGCCTGCACGGCAGCGAACTGACCACCGGCTACCAAGGGCGCGGCGTATTTTTTCTGAGCTGCCTGCACGGCAGCGAACTCATTAAGCGGCAAGCCAATTCGGCCATCATGTTTCTGAGCTGCCTGCACGGCAGCGAACTGGCCGTTGGGTGGAGGTGCTTTACACACCCATTTCTGAGCTGCCTGCACGGCAGCGAACTGATGCGAATCGTATTCACCATGCTTTTCGCATTTCTGAGCTGCCTGCACGGCAGCGAACGATCAAACCTCTCGTTTGATTCGCCCGTCTCGTTTCTGAGCTGCCTGCACGGCAGCGAACATGTTCCTAACTGACTTTGGCGACAGGATGAATTTCTGAGCTGCCTGCACGGCAGCGAACGGGGAGAGCGCAGCGTTTACGCGCCCTACTTTTTTCTGAGCTGCCTGCACGGCAGCGAACATTGCCTTCCCTCGCTTCGAGGAAGTGCTGACTTTCTGAGCTGCCTGCACGGCAGCGAACAACTGGTCGCGGGTTTCGCGCATGGCTTGGGCTTTCTGAGCTGCCTGCACGGCAGCGAACATCGACTACGACTACACGCCGGTGCCGCCGCTTTTCTGAGCTGCCTGCACGGCAGCGAACCCGAGCTCGCCCGCCGCATGGTCGAGTACGAATTTCTGAGCTGCCTGCACGGCAGCGAACTGCATTTTCTGCTCGGTGAACGGTGAGTCATTTTTCTGAGCTGCCTGCACGGCAGCGAACCGAACGCCGCGACCGTTGCGCTGCTGGATGCTTTTCTGAGCTGCCTGCACGGCAGCGAACATAAGGGCCGAAGCCCCGGTATTGCGCAGGATTTTCTGAGCTGCCTGCACGGCAGCGAACACGTCAGCGTTTGCGTTTCCACACGGGTCAACTTTCTGAGCTGCCTGCACGGCAGCGAACGCTTGCCAGCTTTGGCAACAGCATCGGCTCTTTTTCTGAGCTGCCTGCACGGCAGCGAACGCACAACTTGGCCAGCAGGCGCACTCCCTGATTTTCTGAGCTGCCTGCACGGCAGCGAACACTCCTGATCTGTCATACCAGTGCCCTTTTTTTTTCTGAGCTGCCTGCACGGCAGCGAACGCCGTCGCTTATGCTCATACAGTGGCACTCCGTTTCTGAGCTGCCTGCACGGCAGCGAACGGCGCGGGAGCCTATGAAACCGCGAGCAGCATTTTCTGAGCTGCCTGCACGGCAGCGAACGCCGACACACCCGAACTGCCCAAGCACTATGATTTCTGAGCTGCCTGCACGGCAGCGAACGCCCGCATCGCTTCCAGCTCTTCGGGGCTGGTTTTCTGAGCTGCCTGCACGGCAGCGAACGGTGATACTGGTATCTGCTGCGAGAATCGGCTTTTCTGAGCTGCCTGCACGGCAGCGAACAAGCAGTCGCGAATCCAGAGCTTGCAGAAACATTTCTGAGCTGCCTGCACGGCAGCGAACGGCAACACAACTTACATTTGAGGAGGCCTAATTTTCTGAGCTGCCTGCACGGCAGCGAACATCACTGCTCATTGGCGTGTCCGGGGCGGATTTTTCTGAGCTGCCTGCACGGCAGCGAACGTTGGCGACCCGGTCGCCTGCGGTTCGCTGGTTTTCTGAGCTGCCTCACGCATCAAGGCGCTAGCCGAGAATTTCTGAGCTGCCTGCACGGCAGCGAACTTACGTAGCACCCGTTTGGCACCTATCTCCGTTTTCTGAGCTGCCTGCACGGCAGCGAACGAGCTGTACGACCAGTACAAGCGACGGGCCTGTTTCTGAGCTGCCTGCACGGCAGCGAACGGTGAGCGAAGGGTTGGAGAGGCGTGGGATCATTTCTGAGCTGCCTGCACGGCAGCGAACAGCGCTGGGCTCCCAGTGGAACACCATGGCTATTTCTGAGCTGCCTGCACGGCAGCGAACGACTTAACTGGCTTATCCAACCTGCCTAGCAGTTTCTGAGCTGCCTGCACGGCAGCGAACCCTTTTCTTCGGGTTCGCTCTTATCCGCCTTTTTTCTGAGCTGCCTGCACGGCAGCGAACTGATTGGTACAACCGTCACGGCGCCCGGTTTGTTTCTGAGCTGCCTGCACGGCAGCGAACTAAGCAGGATTCTATTTCGAGTTTTTCGGACATTTCTGAGCTGCCTGCACGGCAGCGAACCAGTCATAAACGCATGGCGGATGTCGCAGTAGTTTCTGAGCTGCCTGCACGGCAGCGAACGCACCACAGGCGCTGGAGGCGGTTTTGGTCAATTTCTGAGCTGCCTGCACGGCAGCGAACACGGTCGCCTGATGCTTTCCCTAAGCGGTCGATTTCTGAGCTGCCTGCACGGCAGCGAACGTCAGCCAGGCGTAGCTTGATGCCGTCGAAGCTTTCTGAGCTGCCTGCACGGCAGCGAACCTCGCCGATAAGAAAAAGCCGCACCGCATCGATTTCTGAGCTGCCTGCACGGCAGCGAACGTGATCTGCTCTTTGACAACAGTGGTTTGCCCGTTTCTGAGCTGCCTGCACGGCAGCGAACCCGAGCATGGCCGACGTGCGGCGGCCACTGGTTTTCTGAGCTGCCTGCACGGCAGCGAACGGCTTGCTGCCGCGTGAGCGCACAGCCTTGGATTTCTGAGCTGCCTGCACGGCAGCGAACGCGACATGATGGACCGCCCGGAAGAAGAAGGCTTTCTGAGCTGCCTGCACGGCAGCGAACCCGAGCATGGCCGACGTGCGGCGGCCACTGGTTTTCTGAGCTGCCTGCACGGCAGCGAACGATCCAATTCGACTTCTTTTTCAGCAGCTCCATTTCTGAGCTGCCTGCACGGCAGCGAACTAGAGCATATCAAAATTAACATGCTGATTGTTAAAGAGCTTTAGCCAAAAAAAGCGGTATCACCCTTTTTCGAGCGATACCGCTAAGTGATTGATTATTGGTCGCCTATTTTCATGCTAGAAAAAAGGGTCAAAACCACGGCACTGTGGCGTCAGGGCTTAAGCCATAGTGATTAAACGAACCCGCCACCGGTTTTTCCTGAGGCTTGCCGTGTTCAATAAACAGACTAAAGCGCTGCTGGGTGGAGCGGCTGTTTATTTGCACGAAGGGTAGCTCAATGCGCCGCGCCGCTAGCTTGGCATAAATCTGCTGCGCTTCATCTTCCGAAATGTCATGCCGCTTGGCATAGCGTTTGGCACGGCTTGGGCTGCCCGTATTGAACTGCTTGCGCGCGACGTTGAAGTGCTGTGCATTAGCGGGCACGGCAAGCAGCTCGCTGACTTGGGTGTGATCGCGCATGCCGGTGAGCCAATCAGCGCCTATCAGTTGCTCTAGCCGTGCCTGGGTGCCATGCAAACGCAGGTGATCGCCTAACGTGCGAGCGCGGGCACCGTGTGTATGGGCTGGAAAGCTAACGCCTACATCCGTTGCCTGCAGGTCAAATAATGCTCGGTGCAACTTGTTATAAAGCGCCCCCATAAGCATAGATTCGGGAAAGTCTGGGTCGGGCCTTAGCCGAATATCAATATAGTGATCCATGGCTTACTCCACATCGCCGAAAACGCCGCCGCGAATTAGGGTTGCCATGACAAAGTGCTGCTGTTCCACCGGTGGTACTTGACCTTCCTTAGCCCATTTATCCAGCAGTGAATAGAAATCCACCTTTTGTTTAGGCTGGCGGTAAGCACTGCCCCGAGTGGTTACGGAGCCATAGGGCTCGACGGCAATAGGGCCAAGGTCACTGCCATCTTTCGACACCGGATACCAAGTATCAATGGTGCGCAAGGCATTGCCGAGCTTTTGGGAGTGGATACCAGCGATACCATTGACTTGATAGAGCGTCTTGCTCTTGTCGCCGCGACCACGATCCAGAATCAGCTCTTGCGAGGGGAATACTTCCTGACCGGCACCGACATGTGCAAATGCAACAATATCGAGCAATAGATAACGTTTACCTGCCAGTGCATCGGCGATCAGCTGTGCCAGTGCAGCGGTCTGCCCATCGTCATCGAAGTCACGCAACGAAAGGGATAGTGCGTCGAATATCCACTCCTGGGCAACATGACCACGTTCCATATGCCGTATGCGCACTTCAACCTGCTCAGCACCGACGCGGTTGCGCCACAAAAAGCGCCCGTTGGCTAGGTTGTGAGCATAGCGTCGTGCGAGTTCGCCAAAACCGTGTTCATTTACATAACCCTCTACGGTCTGCTGGAGCTTAGCCTGATAGTCGGCATTGTTACAGGCCGTGGGAGTCCCAGCACCGCTCAACACCCGCAGAGTGAAACGTGCCATCAACGTGTCAGCCTCATGAGGCAAGGTGGCAACATCGACGGTCTGCAGATTGGGATTCTGGATGCTGGCGTCCAGTTTGCCCGGATCCTGATCCTTCGTCTTGAGGCGGTTGGAGATGGTGCCACGCACGGATTTTTCGCGCACTTCGATCGACTGCCAAGCATTGAAATCACTTCGTTGCGCCCACTGGCCAGCGTAAAGCAGCGCATCAGAGGGATCGAGCTTACGCTCAAAAGCAAGTACAGTAGTTTTTAATGCATCGTTTTTAGCCATGATGAAATTCCTTGTCTAGTCAGTCGAGATCGAATTCGAAGTGATAGGGCTCTTCGTTATGAGCGGTTTGGCCATAGTCGTTGCGGCAACGATACAAATCATTCTCCGGCTGACTATCGGGGTACCAGAGGAACTGCTGAGGAGACTGGATACGGTGAGGGCTTATCCACTCACCTACGGAATAGAGGCTTTCAACAAAATGAAATGGAATGCTAGCGTCACGCGCATTGCTAACGCTGCCTGCCGGATGTAGCTCGCCAAGCGCACCGTAGCCAACTGGAATCGGCACGATCCAACCCTTCCCACGACGATCGTTAAGCCATTTGCCCTTACCCGCGTCCTCATCTACTTCGTAATGCCAGTTAATGCGCGACAAGGAAAGCCATGCATCTAGTGGGCTAGCTTCTGGGTCGTTCGTTTGTATTTCGGACAAGCGCTCTTTCAACCGGTCATCGCGAGATATCAAGGTAAAACCGGGCAGCAAATGCATGCGAGCCTTACGGAAAACGGCATCACGGTCGGCTTCTGTACCGGTCAAGTCGAGTACATAGGGTTGAAAGCGACGAAGCCAGGGTTGGGCCGGAGGTATCAGCGTACCGCCAGCAATGCGCATGCTAGCAAGCAACTCTGACACGGCCGCAGCATCACTTTCGCAAGCGTCCGGCTCCTTTTTCCAATGGTCACTTTCGACCGCCAGCACCAAGCTCAAGCTCAGATGGATGCGACCTTCCTCGACAATGCCGGGAGGCTTGCCATCCTTGCCTACTGGATTACGAGTCAAACGGAAAGCTTTTACGAATCCGCTCTCAGTAACGAGTTCTTGATAGTCATGGCAAACTACACCGACCGCCTTGAACTTGAGGTGCAGCCCCGACGAACGCACCTTACGCTCCAACGCCCACATCAAACCTAGGAATGCGGTCATCGAGGGAAAACCGTGGGTCAGTGGGCTGGAAACAGCGTTTGCGTTTTGTACCTGCAGGCGAGGCAGTACCAATAGGTGACTGAAGTTCGGGCAGGTGCTCATGCTTCACCTCCCAAGGGTGCACGCCGTTCCATAGGCACTGGCCAAGCGGTATCAATAATGGCCTGCTTAGCCCAATGCCAGTACTCGACTTCGCTTACTGCCGTAAGCCCGGCTTCGCGCAGCCGCTCATTGACCCAATTGGCAAAACGGCCAACGATCTCATCCGGCCAGTCGCCAAAGGTATAAGCTGCGTTGAATGCGCGATCTTCATCAGCCTGCTCGGGATCGCTGCTAAGGGGAAGTTCAATGCGCTCCGAGTCCAGCCACAGTTTTTCGCACAAGGGCAACTTGCAGTCTGGGTCTCGGGACCAGCCCGGTTCGAGACTAGCGCGGATGGATACGGCAAAAAGGGCTAACTGTTGCCCCAATGCCTGCTCAATGGCTTCCCGCTTCTCGACGATGTCCATATTACGTGGCTTGTCGGCAATGGATTTCAAAAAAGCTGCCAATTTGCGTAGTAGAAAAGGCACTCCCTCGAACCACGCGAACCGCTCTATAGATGATTCCAGATTGAGCAGCCTTGGTTTGCGCTCGTGCTGCCATTTGGGAGGAAGCGATGCCAGCAGATAGTTCACCCCACCACGTTCGCTGTTACGCATGCTTATGTTTTGAGGCTTTGTGCCGCCCAATTTGCGCGCAACCAGATCACGATAGTCGAGATATTTTCTATCGTGCGCCTCTCTCGTATAGAAAGCATGACGTGCCAGCTTGTTGGTTTCACCGAAGCGCGCGTCCTGAATATTGATATGAACGACATGCGCTATACTGCTGGAGAACATCGGTTGCAACAGGTGGAACTGGTTATCGTCCAGTGGCGTGTTGCCCACTAGCCAATAGATCTGTTTGGCACCCGCATGGGCTGCTGGAGACTGGCTTGTGCGAAGAATCTTCTTGAAATCCAAGGCTATTTGGGTGGCTTGTTCATGGTCGGCACTGAATGCCGCAAATAGGTCTGGATCATCATTCAAAAGCCAGTGAACCAAAGGTCGTTCTTCGACAAGAACCTCGGTGAGAAATTTGAACGTACCGAGTGCAGCTGCATCGCCACTTCCATCAAGAAAATCATCACTTATCAGATGACTCCCGATCTCTTCATGTTGTGCTAGATCACACCCTTGAATGAAGGGACTAGTGGCCTCCTTAATTTTCGCGTCAGGGTAGGTTGCCTTGAGAGGATGGGTCACAAGCTGGATAGCGCCTGCTCGTTTTGCAGCATCGACCAGCCAGGTCACATACTCATATTTTGCAACCACTTCAACATCATCTTCCCTGCCCTTAAGCTTGGCCTCGCGTCGCGCTTCAATAAAGGCGGCAATGGCCGAGCGGAACTGCTCGGAGCGTTTCGATTTTGTACTCATTGAGACTCCATTACATTCGACCCTGACGAGTCATGCATGTAGAATCTCTACGGCAGCAAGGCGCCGTAGAGGCGTTGATAAAAGGCTAAGACTTTTATTCGGCGTTTCTGGTCATGTGTTGGTAAAACATACTTCCTCCTTTGCTCTGCTTGCGTAGGGTAGGAGCCGGGCTCAATCGACTTGCTGTTACGCCCAGGGATCGTTGACGCGATACCCTGGGCTTTCTTAAGCTTGGCACCACCTCTACATCTTGTCAACGCCACTGTATGACCACTTGTTATCTATTGTATGATCTGCTTAAATCCAGATCGAGATGTCATGCTGTACAAGCAGCTCAGAAAACTGTATGACCCGCTGTAATCTGATCTGCCGCACAGGCAGCCTGGGGCCGAAAGGCCCCTTTACCGTTTTTTCCCAAAGCCCAGTTGAGGGTGATACCGCCACCCTTCATCGTTGACAGGCACTTCCACTGTTGCCATGCGTTTAGCGCAATCGCACAGTGGCAAATCGAGATAACTGGCTTGCTCAGCCAGCAGCTCCATCAAGTCAAACTCACCCCACGGATTAATACGCTCACCGAGTTTAAGCACCACCTCATGACGCTGGTTGCCTTCGACGAGCGGGTAGAGCTTCTGCCCTCGTCGAGCCTTGTCATCTTCGATGCGATGCAGCTTCAACGTCTCTTCTTCGTCATCCGGTAGGAAGGCCAACGTGGTGGTTTGGGAAGGGTCGTCACGAAAGGGCTGTTGCTGAGGAAGTACGCCTGTCAGGGCCGCGCTTGGGTATTTCCAAGTAGCGAAGGCTGCCTCCAGCTCCAAAGGGGGCGCTTCGGAGCCGGGCTTCCGGGCAGGTGGCAGCATACTGGTGGCCGTTCTAGCCTGTTCGAGATCGACCAAGCTGCGGTTAGACTGCCAAGCCACTGCTGGGCGAGGGGATACACGCGGCAACGCATTGATTGCCCCGTACTCCTCCTCCGTCAATAGTTCACTTAACCGATGGGTAGCCAACTGAAAACGGCGGGTGCTTTGTTGATTTCCCTGTTTTTCGAAACCTGGCCGGATATACGCCAAACCATCGCGAGAGCCTTTCTTGAAATGTTTTAAGTTGGTGTCGAAGATCAGCATATTGGGTTTATTGCCACACTTACCACGATGTCGCTGCACGCGCCCCGCCAACTGAATTAAAGAGCGCATTGATGAAGGCTCAGCAACGGCCCAATCTGCATCCCAATCCCGACCGACTTCACATACAGGACTCGCTATCACAATGAATAAATGATGTTTTTCGGGATAAACATCCAATGTATTGCGAATACTGGGCAACTCGTATATCGCTTGGCCTTCCTTGCCACGCCGATTGAAAGCGGTATCGAGTTGATATTCGATAGCCGAGCGCTGTACCAGTGGAAAGCGAGCATGGTAAACACACAGATGAATACGGGTATCATCGGGCGCACTGAGGGCGAACAGGGTTTGCGCAACATCGAACAACGGCTCGATGTTGGCCATACGTACTAAGCCAAAGCTGACTTGCTTACCACTAACGGGGTCAGTTTCATAGTGGTCGTGATGCAGCCGCAGACAAGCATCCCGCACCTGCCGAGCGAACTCTGCGTGTACCTTTTCGTCTGGAAGATTGGCGGCAATATTCAATGGAAGGATTGCGCCGCGCCGCAACGGACCACTTTTCTTTTCTGCATTTGTCAATTGTATGGCGCGTTTACCGATGAACCTATCGTGCTCATTAAGGAACTCACGGCCGTTGAAGCAAGAGGCCGTATGCACACCAAACTCATCGGCCCACAGGCAAGGCACTTCCACAGTTGCGTCGGTACGGCCGCCATCGCGGCCTCGGTTCCTTTGGTATTGTTGACGTCCGGTTCGATAGGCCTGATACATGCCCGTCACCAGCGAAGGTGGCAGAGTCGCAGAAGAAAGCACTACCCGGGAGCCCAGCATGCCAGCCCAGTGCACCAATCTAGTGAGTGCTGGTAGGTCGTTGAGGTCGTAGTCATCTAACTCGTCCAGAATCAGATCGCTACTCATCAGACGCAACATGGGTGCAATCTGTCGACCGGCACGCAACGATTCGGTAGCGGGTACCATGTGGTCCACGGTACAGACCAACATCGGAGCAGACAGTAGTTTACGGATGTGGCTATCGCGCATTGCACGCGACAGCATTGGATGATCAGCTACAACGCCCTCATAGAGAACATAGCTGTCTTCCTCTATCAGGTTCTGCACCGATGCCGAGCCATTCGCTTCCGCCTGCTCCTCGTAAAACTCGAACAAACTACGACTGGCTGAACCACCAACCTGAACAGCTAATTCGTCATCACCGAGATGAAGATCTGTATGATAACTACGACCTGTTTGAAGAGTTAGGGTACGCAGACCGAGAGCATAGGTAGCACGCATGCCTTGCTGAGGGTCAGCCAATGCGTAAAGGATGCGAGCATTGGCGAGAGTCTTGCCACAACCAGTGGAAGCCATGTTGACGATGAAGGCGCCATGTTCACGTGCCAACTCGCGTAATGCCGTAGCGGCATCAGCAGCTTTGTCCTGCCATTTGAAGCGGTCAATCTTGCTGCGCTTACGCAGGCCGCGGTGGTTGGCCAGTCTTGGTAAGTAGCGCTCGAAACCAGGCAGAGCCTTGGCCATCAAACCTGCCGTGTGCGTCACGCCAAGCAAGTGCTCGCTCAACGATTGATTCAGTACGGTAAAGTCATTCTGGTTTCGTGCAGTGTTGGCCATCAACGATGTCTCGGAATTCAAGAACCGCTTACGCTCCTCAACAGGCTTATCGTTTTTGTCAAAGCCCAGCCCTGAATAATAGTGATCAGCCAGCATGACGCTGAGCCGGGCCAGATGCATAACATATGAGTTACCAAGCCACTCATCATTGCGCCGCTGCTTCAATGCCAAAAGATGTTTGGCTAACCGCGCGGCCATCTCCTGCCATCTTGTTCCATTTAGCGGTAGCGGGCCGGCGAAGCGCCAGTAATGTTCCACCTGGGCACGTTCAGCAGGTTGTCGGGTTTCATTCCAATCGTGAGAAACCAGTGAAAGAGGCTCTTCCAACCAAAGCGGGTTGTAACTGAGCGAGCGCTTTCCAAGCCACTCTTGAGCCCCATCATCACTATAGACTGGTACTACCGGCAACCTGTGGTGGCTAACAATCAACCAAGCAACGGCGGCAGCCAGCGGAGGCAGGCCACGGAAAGGATACTTGTTTTCAGCATCTAGCCCATCGCATTGATAACGTCCAGGAGCGATCCATTCCCTCTCATCGAAACCTTTTCGATCTGCTAGCCGCTGCAACCAACCTTTGTCGTCGTCACTACCGACGAAGGCTACAAACAAGCGTAGCGAGACCCATTCATGGCGGTATAGATTGCGTCCTTCGAGCTTTCCTACCAAGCGTTTTTGGAAGGCCTCACTCGCCTTGCCCAAGTCATGCAGTAACGCAGCCAACTGTGCTAGCAGACGAATATCCTCGGCTGTATGCCAATCGTTTTCATCCTCGGCACGCAGGATATTACGCCGCGTGGTATTAGTAGGGGTGGCACCGCGCATATTAAACCGCGACGCATCCCCCACCACCCACATCAATTCGCTATGGTCGTGGCCACGAATCCAATGGCAGGCAACGGCGGTGTTCTTACGCGCTTTCTTACGCAGCAATTTGCGCAGCGTATCCAACCCGGCCTGGGTGATGGGTGTTTGCCAAGTGCGATCGCCCCGGCGTTCGGCAAACTGGTCGAGGATGCGACGCGTCTCTTTCAGGGCGTTTTTGTTGCACTGGGAAATCAGCAGCACGTTCATGCTTCGCCACTCCCCAGCGCTTGGGCGACGTCCTTGAGGGTATCAATCATAAAATCGAGGGATTCGGTGCGGGTTAAGCGCTCGATGCAGGCTTGGCGAAACTCCTGCTCTTCATCGCCGCGCATGGCGGATATAAACGCTTGGGGCAGAATCACTGCGTCTTTGACCAAGTCCGCCACGTCGAAGACTAGCCCGCCCCGGCGGGTTTTACCGTGGAGCACCGCAAGCCCATGGGGTATTCCCAACACCCAAGTGGCGGTCGCCGCCAGACCATAGGCAAGATAGTTGCCGTGATCGAGAAAGCGGTTGGCAGGGTCGGTGCCGGTACCGCGCTTGGCGCGGGTGAAGCCACCGTAATCAACGGCATTCACCGCCAGTTTGAACAGCGTTTTGGTTAAACGTGCTTCTAGGGTCAGCAGGTCGATGGTGCTGGGTGCCTTGCTGATCGCTTCGCGGTGGTGGTTGAGCGCGCTATGCAGGTGATCGGTGGAAATACTAAAGCCTGCGTCTTTCATCACGCGGCTGGTCCACAGCGCTTCGATACGGGCAAGTCGCGCCTGCTGAAACGCCCGGGCGGCATCCAGGCGCTTTACATCATCGAACCAAAAGCGCACCCAGTATTGCAGGTACTCCGTGGGCCGGTATTCGCTTTGCGGGGTCAGCCAGGCGACATCCACATCAACCTCATTGGCAGCAAATAACGGCGTACCGCCCCCACCACAAAACCCCACCAGCACCCCAGCTTTCGCCAATTCGCGCATAGCCGCTTGGGTAATCGAGGTGCCAGTACCCAACAGTATCGAGGTGGTGTTGGCAATGGGAATATTCCAGTATCGGGATTTACTGCCCTCATCGGTGACATACTCCACTCGGCCACCGTTCACCAACACCCGACAATGCTGCAGGTAATAGAGGTTGGCACGCTTGGAATGAAGAATGGTTTTTAGGTCACTGGGCGAAAAGTCATCCATGCGGTGCTCCTGATTATCGTCTTCCCCCATCTAACCATCCTTCACCCCGCAGCACCATTGACCTTAGTCATACTTCGCCACCCCTGAATCCCCCCACGTCTCATTTGTTTTGCGTGCTACGCTTAGCGCGACTGCTCCCCCTATATAGGCACTTCACCATGCATGCTTTTCGTCTTTTTGCCGCGCTGGTTACCACCTTGGTGATCACTCTGCCTGTCTCTTTACACGTCCAGGCTCAAACCGAGGGACAGTGGAGTGAGTACGATGATGTGTTTGAGGACGGCGCACGCCACGCTAATATTTGGCAGTGGGGTTGGACGGGCATTTACGCCACCAGCCTGGCGGTAAACGCTTACCAATCCAGCGAGGCGAGCGATCCGGATGACCGCTTTGATGCACGGGTGGGTGTGGTGAAATCAGCGCTGGCCTTGGGTGGTATGCTGACCGACCGCCAGCCGCACCCCGAGGCACTGGCCGAATATGAGCGTTTGAAAGCCAGTGGCGATTTAAGCGGCGTACAGGCGCTAGGCTTGCAGCTCGCCCAGGCAGAGCGTGAGCGGCGCGGCTGGGGTGCCCAGATAAGTTCGCTAGTGGTGAATGGCGTGGCGGGTGCAGTGATTGCCGCCGATGGCAGAAAAAGTGATGGTGCTATCAACTTTGCTACCGGCATGCTGGTCAATGAGCTACAAATTTGGACACAGCCGAATCAGGCGTCTTCTGCGATTAATCGCTTCCAACCCGCCAATCTCTCGCTGGGGCCGATCACTATCCCCGGTGAATACGCGCTGCATGTAGCGCCGCAGCAGTTGGGTGCTACCTGGCGCTATTGATACACCCTACGGTTATTCCTTTAAAGCGCTGGCGACGGTTTTCCGCTAGCGCTTTATCGTTGCTAGCGCGGCGTGAACGAGTAAAATACTCAGCAATTTTTTGGCTTTGCCAAACGTTATGTTATAACCTATTTGAAATTATACGAGGCCGCTTGATGAGTGAGCATACGCACCGCCATAACAAGGAGGGCCCTTGTCACTTCTCCTTGATGTCGCTATCGGCTGTTAAACGGCTGCTGTTTGTTGCCGTGCCGCTATTGGCGTTGTGGGGCTTGGTGGTTTGGGCTAGCGGGTGGTTAGGATGAATCAGCGCTCTTTGTCACGCTTACAGCTGCACAACCTGCACTTGGCCCAGGCACGCCGCACGGTGCTGGAACATATCGAGGGCGACTTTAAGCCGGGTGCGATTACCGCGCTGATCGGCGCTAACGGCGCCGGTAAAAGCACGCTGATTCAGGCCATTATGGGTGAACTTCGGCCTATTAGCGGCGAGGTGGTCTGCACCGTCGCGAAAGAGCGCCGGGCGTGGCTGCCACAGCAGTTGGCGCTGGATCTCACCTTCCCGATGAGCGTGGAAGAGTTAGTCATGACCGGCAGTTGGCCCAGCCACGGCGCGTTAACCGGCTACTGTGCGGGGCACTACCGTAAAGGCCGCGAGATTATGGCGCGGCTGGGTATTTCGCACTTGGCCCACCGCCCGCTGGGCGAACTTTCCGGAGGCCAGCGCCAGCGTGCACTGATTGGCCGTACGCTGATGCAGGAAGCCGAGCTACTGCTGCTCGATGAGCCATTTGCCAACGTGGATAGCGAAACCGTGGATATTTTGATCCGCATCCTGCGCCAAATGGCGGACGACGGCGCGACGATCATTGTCGTGCTGCACGATATGGATCACCTGCGCCGCCTGGCCGATGAAGTACTGATGCTAAACGGCGGCCATGGCCGTTGGGTGGCGCCCAGTGCGCTGACGCATCAACACGCACCCGCTCAGGTAGTGCCGTTTACCATGGGAGGACGCCATGCTGGATCTGCTTAATGCGTGGTTTGTCAGCCCGTTCGATTACGGCTTTATGCGCCGCGCGGTGGTGGGTGGTTTGGCGCTTTCGTTGGCTGCACCGCCGCTGGGAGTGTTTTTGGTGCTGCGCGGCATGAGCCTGATTGGCGATGCCATGGCCCACGCGATTCTGCCCGGCGTCGCGCTGGGGTTCCTGCTGGCAGGTTTTTCGCTGCCGATTATGAGTATTGGCGGGGTGTTGTTTGGGTTAATGGTGGCGCTGCTGGCGGGGGCGGTCTCGAAAATGGGCGGCCAGCGCGAAGATGCCGCCATGGCGAGCTTTTTTATTATCTCGCTGGCCGCAGGCGTGATGCTGATTTCGCTGGGCGGTAGCAGCGTTGACCTTACCCATGTGCTGTTCGGCTCGATTCTGGCGATCAACTCCACCGCGCTGTTGCTAATCGCGGGTATCAGTACGCTGATTGTGCTGACCCTGGCAGTGGTGTTTCGCGCCCTGGTAGTGGAGTGTTTGGACCCGCTGTTTTTACGTGGCCAAAGCCGCCGCAGCGGTTGGGTACACAGCGTTTTCCTGGGCCTGCTGGTGCTGAACCTAACCGCCGGCTTTCAAACCCTGGGTACGCTAATGGCGGTGGGACTGATGATGCTGCCCGCCACCTCGGCGCGCTTTTGGAGCAAACGCCTGGAGGGCTTGATCGGCATCGCGATTGTGCTGGCCATGGTAGCGAGCACCGGTGGCCTGCTGTTCTCTTTTCATCTGGATATCCCCTCTGGCCCGAGCATTATTCTGCTGGCGGGGTTCGGTTATCTCTTTTCGGCCCTGTTTGGTCGCTACCACAGCTTGGCAGCCAAGCTGCGGCGTAAAACAACGCCGCTTGAAGTGGAGCAAGGGGCTTAATTATCAGTCTTCATGCTTATCGTAAGGAGTGTTGTATGTCGCTTGCCTATTTATCATCTCGGCCTTCGCGCTGGTTAGTCGGTGTTTCCGCGCTGCTGGCTCTGCCTGCTGCCATGGCTAATGAGCGCGTGCAGGTGGTGACCAGTTTCTCTATCCTGGCGGATATGGTCGAAAACGTAGGCGGCGAGCATGTCGAGGTGACCCCGCTGGTGGCTGCCGATGGCGATGCCCACGTTTACTCCCCCAGCCCCGGCGATGCACGCTCCCTGGCCAATGCCGATTTAGTCGTTTTCAACGGCCTGCTGTTTGAGGGCTGGATGGAGCGCCTGATTAGCGCCAGCGACTACAACGGGCCGATGGTCACCGCGACCGATGGTATTGAACCGCTCTCTTTCGCTGCACATGAAGAGCACGGCCATGATGATCATGACGAGCACGACCATGGGCACGACGACCATGACCACGAAGAGCATGCCGATGAGCACGCGGGGCATGACCATGGCAATCGAGACCCTCACGCTTGGCAGGATATGCATCAAGCCGAGGTGTATATCGCCAATATCCGCGATGGCTTAATCGCCGCCGACGCCGATAACGCTGATGCCTACCGCACCAATGCGGAGCAGTATTTACAGGAAATGGCCGAAGTAGACGACGAGATTCGTGCGCTGATTGACGAGATCCCGGCCTCCACCAGCGTGATTACCGGCCACGACTCCTTTGGCTACTTCTCAAGCGCCTACGGGGTGACCTTCCTCTCTCCGGTAGGGCTTTCCACGGAAGCCGACCCCAGTGGCGCCAGCATGGCGGCGCTAGTGGATGTGATTGAGCAGGAGAACGTGAAGGCGCTGTTCCACGAGAACATGACCAACCAATCGATCATCACCCAGCTCGCCGAAGAGACCGGCCTGCCCATTGCGGGCACCCTCTACGCCGATGCGCTGGCAGCAGAGGGTGAAGCGAGCACTTATCTGGGTATGATGCGCCACAATGCCCATGTGCTGCACGACGCGTTGGCCCAACCGGGTCATAACGACCACGACCACGACCACGACCACGACCACGACCACGACCACGACCACGATGATCATGGTCACAGCCACTAAGCAGTTAACGTCAATAGTGCTGCTCAGGCATTAATGGCCGTGAGCAGCCATTCCCGGAAGGACGCCATGGCGTGGGTTTCGGGGCGTGTCTGCAGGCGAGTCAGCCAGTAACCGCCCAGACTGACAACGGTGTCGAAAGGCTGTACCAGTGCGCCGCTGTTTAGTTGGCGGGGAAACATCAGCGGTGGCGCCAGCGCCACGCCTGCCCCTTGTAGGGCTGCTTCCACCATGGCGATGGAAGAGTCAAACACAATGCTGTTGGTCATCGGAAAGCTGCGTGGTAGCCCTGCCGCCAATAGCCACTCTGTCCATTCATCGGCGCGATAAGAGCGCAGCCAGGTTTCCCCCAGCACATCGGCTGGGGTGTTAAGCCGCGCGGCGATATCGGGTATGCACATTACCGAGAGGGACGCCGGTAGTAGCGGCTGCGCCGCGGTGCCATGCCAGGCCCCTGTGCCAAAGCGGATCGCAAAATCCAGCCCTTCGCCGGCAATATCCGCGCGGTTGTTATGGGTGGAGAGCCGTAAATCGACGTAAGGGTACTGGCGCTGAAAATCTCCCAGCCTCGGCAGCAACCAGCCGACGGCAAAAGTCCCCACCACGCCGACGTTTAATACCTCCCGATAGCTGCTCTCGCCCACCCGCTCCAGCGTGTGGGCTATCTGGTCGAATGAACTCTTCAATACCGGCAGCAGCAGCTCGCCCTCCTGGGTAAGCATTAGCCCCCTGGGCAAACGCTTGAACAGCGGCACCTTCAACAGCGTTTCGAGCAGCTTTACCTGGTGGCTTACCGCCGCCTGGGTCACATGAAGCTCTTCTGCCGCGCGAGTAAAGCTTAAATGCCTGGCCGACGCCTCAAACGCGCGCAGCGCCTTCAACGGCAAGTAGGGACGCACCAACTTGACCCCCAAATTTTTCTAATGGCTTATGCAAAATATCGCTGTTTGTGAATTGCCGCAGCGCGCCGTAAGTTAACCCCTGTCACAGGCTTTGCGTCTGGAAATAACTCTCCGCCCTCTCTTGGTATTAATCACAACAGGATTTTGGTATGCGTAAGATGTTAGCAGCAAACTGCGGCCTTATCATGACAGGTTCGCTTCTACTCAACGGCACTGCATGGGCTTCCGGCACGCCTGAAAGCGCCGATATTGAGGCCCTGGTGAACGATACTATCGCGCCTTTGATGGCCAGCACCGTATCCCCGGCATGGCGATTGCGCTGAGCATTAACGGCCAGCAGCACTACTTTAATTATGGCCTCGCTAATCAAGAAGCGGGGATTCCGGTCACTGATGAGACGCTGTTCGAACTCGGCTCTATCAGCAAGATTTTCACGGCTGCACTCACTGGCTATGCCCAGGCTAGCGGCGCCCTCTCGCTTTCCGACCCGGCCAGCCACTACCTGACTGAACTTGAAGGCAGCGCCTTCGATGAGATCACGCTGCTGGAACTGGGCACTTACACGGCGGGCGAGCTGCCGCTACAGTTCCCTGAGTCGGTCCAAAGTGAAGAGACGATGATCGACTACTACCGCCAGTGGCAGCCTGAATCCGCCCCTGGCAGCCATCGGCTCTACTCCAACCCGAGCCTGGGCCTGTTCGGTTATCTCGCCGCACAAAGCCTTGGTCAGCCCTTCGAGATGGCGATGGAGGAGGCGCTGTTTCCCCCGTTAGGGCTTGAGCATAGCTACTTTCAGGTGCCTGAAGCGCAGCAGGCGAACTATGCCTACGGTTACTCTAAAGAGGATGAACCCATTCGGGTGAACCCAGGCATGCTGGATGCCCAAGCCTACGGATTGAAATCGACTGCCGCAGACGTACTAACGCTGGTGGAAGCCAATATGAGTGGTGCTGAGCTTAATGAGCCACTAAGCCAAGCCTTGGCCGCTACGCGCACGGGGTACTTTGAGGTCGGCGATATGACCCAAGGACTGGGGTGGGAAAGCTATGCCTACCCGGTGGCGCTCGATCAGTTACTGGCAGGCAACTCGCTTGAGATGATTTTGCAGCCCAACCCTGCCAACCGCTTAACCCCACCGCTAGCCCCCAGGCAGGAAGCGCTCTATAACAAAACCGGCGCTACCAACGGCTTTGGCGGCTACGTGGCTTTTGTACCCAGCGAGCAAATCGGCATTGTGCTGCTGGCTAACCGCAACTACCCCAATCAGGCGCGCATCGAAGCTGCACATCATATTCTTACCAAACTGACTGAAGCGCCCTAAGCAAGCAGCCAGACAACCTGATGCCGCCTTCGTGAACTGCACCCCAATCGTTGGATATTCGTCCAATGGTTGGGGTGTTTTTTATGGCGATATAACGAAGATCAAACAACCGAAAGTTGCATTTTTTGCTGTCGATAAGGAGACTAGCACCCTCCCCCGTCACTTACCTTCACTGCGAAGAGCCCTTTCCCATGCGTCTAAACGCCGATTTTAGCCACTTTGCCTGTGTTACCCCGGAAGAGTATCAGTGGGTCGATTCCCCCAGCGCGGGGGTAGAGCGCATGATGTTTGACCGGATTGGTGATGAAGTTGCTCGCGCTACCAGCCTTGTGCGCTACGCCCCCAATACAAAGTTTGAGCGGCATACCCACGGCGGCGGCGAAGAGATTCTGGTATTGGAAGGCGTGTTCGCCGATGAGCATGGGCGCTACGCGGCGGGCAGCTACTTAAGAAACCCCATTGGCACCGGCCATACCCCGCAAATTGGCGAGGAAGGCGCGCTGATATTTGTCAAACTGCACCAGTTTGACCCCAACGACACGCTACAGTTGGCAGTGCCAGCGCATCGGCTGCCCTGGCAGCCTGATCGACGCCCGCGCATTGCCTATAAAATGCTGCACACCTACAAGCAGGAGCGCACCAGCCTGGAGCGCTGGTCGGCGGGCACCTCCATTACCTACCCCACGCTGCTGGGCGGGCTGGAGTTTTTGATTCTGGAAGGCACACTGAGCGATAGCGAACAGAGTTACACGGCAGGCACCTGGTGCCGCTACCCCAGCGGTTCTGCTCCGGCACTTACCGCCGGTGATGATGGCGTCATGATGTACCTCAAACGCGGCCATCTGCCAGCCGCTTAGCTTCGCGACATACCCAGGAACGGCAGCAGCGTAAGGGCGGCAATAAGCCCCACTGCTAGCAGTACTAACACGACCTGCACCGGGTGAGCGGCCAAACGACGCCACAGCGTCTCCGCGTCACCCCGCTCAACCGCCGCCTGATGCTCGCGTTGGGCGCGCTCAAGGCGCTCCGCCTGGTAGGCCTCTAACGCCGCGATGGCAGCGTCGTGCTGATGTGGATTGCGCAGCCAAATCGCGTCAACGCCCAGGCGGAAAAAGCCCGCCTGGGTTTCATAGGTATCAAAGCCATGGGCAGCGAGCAGGTCACGCACCTCCATGGCCTCTTCGTCGGTCACATGGCGCAGCCGGAACAGTAGTTCAGCCATTGGCGTGCCTCAAGAGTCGCTCTTCCCCACCATCAGGTCTGCCTGAATCACTTCGATCCAGTAGCCATCCGGGTCTTTAACGAAGATAACATCTTTCATCTTACCCTGATCGGAGCGTTTGACGAAGGTGACGTCATGCTCGTCGAACCACGCCTGGGCCGCTGCCAAATCCGGTACGTTGAAGCAGATATGCCCAAAGCCCTGGGGTTCGGCATTGCCATCGTGATAGGCGAAATCTTCCTGGTCTTCAGTCCCCCAGTTGTGGGTCAGCTCCAGCAGCCCTTTCTGGCTAAACGTCCAGGCGGTACGCGCTTGTGCATCGTCCGGAACGCTGTCGCTGGGTTCCAGGTTGGCCAGGAAGTAGAGCGAGAACTGCATCTCTTCGAAATCCAGCCGCCGCATCACCTGCATACCAAACACTTTTGAGTAGAACGCCAATGCCTGCTCAGGGTCTTTCACCCGCAGCATGGTGTGGTTTAAACGAAACCCTTGAGTTTGGGGCGGCGTAGCCACGACGCCGGGATGCTGCTCGCCTTGAAAACTCATTTTGCTCTCCTATCGCTGATGTTGATCATTGAATCCATTGAGCTTCACGTACCGCTTACCATGGGGGCTTTATGACCATAATAACAGCCCTTACAAGCACGTAGGCAGTGTCGTATCGAGGTGCCGATAAGCGCACTGGCAATACTAAACAAAAACCCTACACTTATTCTTCATAAGCTTTACAAAAAGCAGTTCCCGCAACATGAGTGATGCCCCACCTTTGAGGCGTCCACAGGAGTTTTCCATGAGTGCGATCGATATGACGCTGGGTGACCACCTGACGCTAAAACAGCTTTCCAATGCGCTTCACAACGGTTTTTCGCCGATTGTTGAAGTCGAGTCGATGGATGGAATCTACAAAGTGCGTTTTCACCATGCTAACGGCGTGTCTGAGCTGAGCGATAACAAGGGCCACGTCAGTACTTTTCTGGGCACGGGCGAAATCCGCGATACCCTGGGCCAACTGGGCTTGACCCACGGCGTGCTAACCTTCGCCGACCAGTGTGGTGACGAGATGATTGGGGTCGAGGGTAAAGCGATGACACCTGATGAAATGCTTACCTACGGTACGCGTATTTCGTTTCGTTAGATTGCTATCGTCCGCATCCGGGGCTTTACAGGGCTACTTCAGGCAAGGATAGTAATCCCTCGACAGGGGCGCCCTCCGTTACGGTTGGGCTGAGAAGCACCCTTTGAACCTGAACCGGATAACACCGGCGTAGGGAGTCGTGGTAACGCTTACCACCTCCCTGCCGGGAGGATGCTATGACCCTACGCCCGCTTGGCGATTACCTTGAGACGCTGCGCTCATTGACACCGCTGGTTCACTGCATGACCAACTATGTGGCCATGAACAGCACTGCCAACCTGCTGTTAGCCACCGGCGCGTCGCTCGCCATGCTGCATGCGCCTGAAGAAGTGGCTGAATTCACGGCTATCTCCGCGGGGCTTTCGATTAATATCGGCACGATCTCTGCCCACTGGGCTGACGCTATGCTCACCGCCACAGCGACTGCCGATCAGCATGCCATTCCCTGGGTATTAGATCCCGTGGCCGTTGGCGCCACGCGCTATCGCCAAACGTTGTGCGCAAAGCTGCTAGCCGCTAAACCCAGCGTAATTCGTGGCAATGCGTCTGAAATTCTTGCCCTTAACGGTTTAGCCAGCCAAGGCCGCGGCGTGGACGCCACAGCCGCCACCGACCAAGCCGTGGACGCCGCGATAGCATTAGCGCAGCAGCACAGCTGTATTGTCGCGATGACCGGTGAAAGCGACTGGGTGACGGACGGCACACAGCACTACCGCATTAACGGTGGCCACTCTTTGATGCCCCGCGTAACAACGCTTGGCTGTGGGCTGAGCGCGCTAGTGGCAGGCTTTGTGGCTGCCAACCGCGATGCCCCACTGGGTGCAACGGTAGCCACACTGGCCTGCTTTGCGGTCACAGGGGAGCGTGCGGGAAGCCACGCCAACGGGCCTGGTAGTTTTCAAGTGGCGCTACTGGATGCGCTGTATCAACTCACCCCTGACGACCTCACTACTTATGCCCAACTGGAGGCAATCCATGCCGCTTGATCTATCGCTCTACTTGGTCACCGATGCCACGCTCTGCCGAGAGCATGGTTTGGAACAAACGGTTGAGGCAGCGGTAAAAGGCGGAGTCACCACCGTGCAGTTGCGTGACAAGCATGCCAGCGATGAACAGATGATTGCCCAAGCCAAACGGTTAAAAGCGCTTCTGGCAGGCACCGGAGTCCCGCTGATCATTAACGATCGTTTGCAGGTGGCACTAGAAAGCCAGGCAGATGGCCTGCATGTCGGTCAGAGCGACGCTGCCGTTCAGCAAGCGCGTCGGGTACTAGGTGAGCAAGCGATTATCGGCCTGTCGATCAATACTATCGCCCAGCTGCAAGTCTCTCCGTTTGAGCTACTCGATTATGTCGGGATTGGCCCCGTGTTTGCCACCGAGAGCAAACAGGATCACGCCCAGCCCATCGGCTTTGGTGGTTTAGCGGCGCTGGTCAAGGCGTGCCCACTGCCCAGCGTGGCCATTGGTGGGCTGAAAGCGGATCATGCGATTAGCGTACAGCGCGCGGGAGCGAACGGTTTAGCGGTGATATCGGCCATTTGTGGCCAACCCGACCCCTACCAGGCAGCACGGACATTTCAGGTTTTCCAAGCTGTTTCGGCGTCATGAACCAGTTAGAGCACATCGTCGCTTTTGTGCGGGTAGCCGAGCTGGGTAGCTATACCCGGGCTGCCGAAGCGCTGGATATTTCGCGCACCCGCGTATCCCGCCAGGTCATGGCGCTGGAAGAGACACTGGGTGCGCGACTGATACAACGCACTACGCGACGGCTGCATCTCACGGAAGCCGGGGAGCGCTATTTAGCCCGCGCCCAAGGGGTGCTGCAAGCGCTCGATGAAGCCGCCGCCGAAGTAGGCCAAGGCACCAGCGACGTGCGTGGACGGCTACGCGTGAATGGGCCAATGAGTTTTGGCACCCGCTACCTGGCGCCTCTCGTTGCCCAATTTATGCAGGCCCATCCAGCGCTTGAAGTGCGATTGGACCTGAACGACCGCCGCGTTGATCTGTTGGAAGAGGGGTATGATGTCGCCATTCGTATCGGCAGCTTGCCTGATTCAAGTTTAGTGGCACGCCGCCTAACCCGTTGCCGCCTGCTGTTTTGCGCATCACCTGAATACCTTGCCATCCACGGTGAACCCCGCAGCGTTAAGGCCCTTGCCGACCACCACTGCCTACGCTATCGCAGCGGCCAGCACAGCGCTGACTGGCAGATTGCCACACAGTCATTGACGGTCAGTGGCCCGCTGGAAAGCAATAACGGCGATGTACTCACCCACGCCGCAGAAGCAGGCTTAGGCATCGCTCAGCAGCCCAGCTTTCTGGTCACGGAGAGTATCGCCAGCGGGCGTTTAGTGCCCATTTTGACCCATGAGCCAACGGTGCGGCTCGATGTTCACGCGCTCTACCCCGCCCGGCGCTACCTGCCTGCCAAGGTGGAGCGCTTTATTGACCTGCTCACCGAGGCGTGGGGCGATCCACCGGTTTGGGAGCACAACATCGGATTGTCGCCAATTACGCAACAGTGATGTGCATAACACGCTGATTATCTCACCTTAGCCCGGCTGTAAAGTAGCGTCATCAATCACCCGATGGAAGCTACTCTTATGACAACCCTTACTCACTCCACTCCTTCTCTACAGCCCCATGCCATCTCGCTACTGCGTATTGCACTAGGAGTAATGGCCCTCGCTCACGGTTTGCTCAAGGTATTTGTGTTTACCCTGCCGGGCACCGTCGGCTATTTTGAATCACTGGGTTTACCTGGATTTCTGGCCTACTTGACCATTGCTGCCGAAGTCGGCGGCGGCATCGCCTTGCTGCTTGGCGTATATACCCGCTGGGTGAGCCTGGCGCTGGTGCCAGTGCTGCTTGGCGCTGCGTGGGTGCATCTTGGCAACGGCTGGATGTTTTCAAATGCCGGCGGCGGTTGGGAATTCCCGGTGTTCTGGGCGCTGGCGTTAATCGTGCAAGCGGGCCTGGGCAGCGGCCCCTGGGTGTTAAGCCGCCGCTTCGCCTAACACCTAACACCTAACACCTAACACCTAACACCTAACACCTAACACCTAACACCCAATCCTATCGCCAGCGCTTGCCTCACCGCCAGCGCTGGCAATGCTGCTGAGGAGACTCACCCATGTTACCTAGCCTGTTTATTTCCCATGGTTCGCCCATGCTGGCCCTCAATAAAACCCCGGCTCATGCCTTTCTACGTGAACTGGGCAGGCAGCTTGCGCCCAAGGCGGTGGTAGTGGTCTCAGCGCACTGGGAGAGCCTGGCGCTCAAGGTCAGCATCAGCGCCAAGCCAGAAACCATTCACGACTTTGGCGGCTTCCCACAGGCGCTTTTCGAGTGCCAGTATCCTGCCCCGGGTGAGCCGGAACTGGCTGAACGGCTGGCCGTGTTACTGGGCGCAGAGCGGGTAGAGCGCGGCCTGGATCACGGCGCCTGGGTGCCCCTTTCACTGATGTTTCCTGACGCCAATGTGCCGGTTGTCTCGCTGTCGCTTCCGGTGCGCTGGAGCAATGCGGAGCTGGCCACGCTGGGCGAGCGCCTATCGGCTCTGCGGGAAGAGGGGATTTTGGTGATCGGCTCGGGCAGCCTGACCCATAACCTGTATGAAATCATGCCCCAGGAGAGCCCTGTGCCCGCCTGGGTTGATGAATTTGCCACTTGGGTAAGCGAGCGCCTTATCGCCAATGATCGTGAAGCGCTGCTTAGCTGGGAGCGCGCACCCTATGCGCAGGAGAACCACCCGACCCCTGAACACTTTCAGCCATTGCTGGTGGCCATGGGGGCAGGAGGCGACGCAAAACAGCTGCACCACAGCGTAGAGCACGGTGTGCTTGCGATGGACGTTTATGCGTTTAGCTGATCGCTACCCCTAACGATTCAGGTTGTGCTGCTCTGGAAGGCTTGAGATCACGCATTAACAGCGCAAACTCAAGCTGTTCAGGGGTAATGCTGACCTTGGGAACGGGGATTCGCACGCGATGCCCAGAACCAGGTGCTGCGCTCTGCGCTTCACCTCGCAAGTTCTCGATATGCTCAAGCACGAAGCGGTGATTACCACCTGGCAGCATCAGCTCCATGCCATCCCCCACTTCAAAGCGATTTTTAACCTCGACTTCCAACCTGCCACGAGCCGGATCGAAACCCAACACTTCACCGACGAACTGTTGGTGAACGCCGATCGAGTTCCCCTGCTCATAGCTTTGGAACTCACCGTGCACATGGCGTTGATAGAAACCTTCGGTGTACCCTCTATTCGCCAGGTTCTCAAGTTCATCCATTAGCCGTTTGTTAAAGGGGCGCCCAGCGACGGCGTCATCAATGGCTTGTCGATAAACTTGCGCTGTACGCGCGACGTAGTAATGGGACTTGGTGCGTCCTTCAATCTTTAGTGACGCCACGCCCATTTGCGTCAGTCGAGCCACGTGCTGCACCGCGCGCAGATCCTTGGAGTTCATGATGTAGGTGCCGTGTTCATCTTCATGCACAGGCATCAGCTTGCCAGGGCGGGAAACGTCTTCAATCAGCGCCGAAAGCTCGTCTGGGCTGCCGGCCGCAGCGCTACCACTTCCTTGGGCGGCTATTAAGTCGCCCGTGTCATCGTGGGTTGCCGCTATGGTGTTGTATTTCCAGCGACACGCGTTGGTGCAGGTGCCTTGATTAGGGTCGCGATGATTGAAATAACCCGACAGCAGGCAACGCCCTGAATAGGCGATACACAGTGCGCCGTGAACAAAGGTTTCGATCTCTAAGCCTGGGCACTGTTCGCGTATTTCGCCGATCTCTTCCAGTGATAGCTCCCTAGACAAAATGATGCGGCTGATACCCTGCCGCTGCCAGAATTGGGCGGCAGCCCAGTTGACGACGTTCGATTGCACTGAGAGGTGGATAGGTTGATCCGGCCAGCGGTCACGAACCATCATAATCAAACCGGGATCCGACATAATCAGCGCATCGGGCCCTGCCTCGATCACCGGCGCCATATCCTGAAGGTAGGTTTTCAGTTTGCTGTTGTGAGGGGCAATGTTGGAGGCAACGTAAAACTGCTTGCCTCGGGCATGGGCATACTCGATACCACGATGTAAGTTATCAATTTTAAAATCGTTGTTGCGCACTCTGAGAGAATAGCGTGGCTGCCCTGCGTAGACCGCATCGGCCCCATAGGCAAAGGCGTAACGCATGTTCTTGAAGGTGCCCGCAGGGGAAAGTAGTTCGGGAGCTTGCTTCAGTCGTTCGGGGGCTTGCATAGACAGTCACCGTGATCAGGACGATGGCTCGCAGCGGACTGCGATGAAAGGCCAGGATTATAACCAGCCCAAATCCGCCGTTTTGGCAAGCTCACCGCTTCCGTGACCTAGATCAAAAAGTGGCGGTAGAGTGACGTCAGTTAAGCGGTAGGACGACGTTTAAGGGTTGTCCTACGGTCGTGATACGCCACCGCTAACCCGCTGCCCATTATCAAGGCGCTGCCTACCCAGACCCAGAGATCCGGCATTTCACCCCAGAACCACCAGCCCAGCAGTACCGCCCAGAGCATAGCGGTGTAATCAAACGGCGCGGCGATGGCCGCAGGAGCAAACCGAAAGGCCAAGGTGATGAAAGCGGTGGCCGCAACGCCCAATACTCCCGAGGCGAAAAAGCCTACCCAGTGCCACGGCTGGGGTGTCTGCCACACCCAGGGCAGCGTTAGCGCGGTCACCACCAGCGGCACACAGGTCATGTAAAACAGCATTGCCCAGAGGTGTTCGCGGGCGCCGTAGCGCCGGGCGGTAATCATCATCAGCGCATAGAATAGCGCCGCCCCCACCAATACCAGCGCGCCCATCTGAAACGCATCGCCGTTGGGCCGCACCACGATCAGCACCCCCGCAAACCCCACCAAGGATGCGATCAGCACCGGTGGATCAATGCGCTCACCCAACAATGGCACCGAAAGCAGGGTCACAAATAGCGGCGCCACAAAGGCAATCGCCGTGGCCTCCGCCAGGGGGAGCAGCGTTAGCCCCCATACGAAACAGACCATGGTGGCGGTATAAATCAATCCGCGCAGCAAATGGACGCCCGGCCGTTTCGTACGCAGCTTACGTAACCCACCGGCAAAATGGGCAAGCAGCGCAATCAGCGGTAGCGATACCAAGGCACGGAAGAAAATAATCTGCAGTGGCGAGTGCACTTCACCTAACCACTTGGAAACAGCGTCGCCTAGGGCGAGGAAAAGAACGCCCAAACACATGCAGAGTATGCCTTTCAGCGAGGTTGTCACCGCGATCTCCCTGTTCACTGGTCAATACAAAGTGCCAAAAAAGAAAAACCCCGCCAATTAGCCATTGGCGGGGTGATGACGGCCCACCCCCTTACAAGCTGGCGTTAACGACCATACAGTCCATACCTTGGGAGTGCAGCTCACGGCACGCTTGGCGAGCTCGCTGCTCGTCCAATGCCATTAGCCGGGCGCGATAAACCGGGTTTTGGCCCTCTACCGTGTCTACAGCAATGCGTCCGCCTAAAGTCTGAGCAATCCGCTGAGCCGCCTGCTGCGCCAATTGCCGTGCCTGGGCTTCACGACTGAAAGCACCCACTTGCACCCCCCAGCCGCCGCCCGTTTCATTGACAGAAGCCATCTTGCGTTCACGCTCAATGAACGCTTGAAGTGGGTCGGGCTGTGGATCGTCGCTTGCCGGCGTTGGGCGCTGAATGGTGACGATATCGGCTAGCTGTTCTTCAAGATCGACCACCGGCGTTGAGGGGGTAGAGTTGGCTGATGGTGACAACGTTGACGTTTCGACCACCGCCAGCAGGGGTTGGCGTGGCGCTGGCTGCTGTGGTGCCACCGGCTGAGCAGGGGGGGCAAAGGCCATAAATTCCCGCGAGAAGCTGGTGTCACCCATCCAGCTTTGCTGGTCGCGTAGGGACGCACGCAAGAAGCTACGATCCAGCAGATTGGCCATATGGGTATCCCGGGACTGGGATGAAAAACCACCCATGACGACGCCCACCAGCCGCCGATCACCGCGCACTGCGGTAGTGGCCACGTTAAAGCCAGAGGCGCGAATGAACCCCGTTTTTAGGCCATCGGCACCTGGGTAGTCACGCACCAATCGATTGTGGCTGGTGTGCCGGGTGCCGCGGTAGGTAAACTCTTGCAGGCCGAAGTAGTGGTAGTACTGGGGGAAGTCCTGCATCACGCGTACCGAAAGCGTGAGCATATCCCGCGCGGTGGTGATTTGGCCGTCATCCGGCAAGCCAGAGGCATTGCGAAAGGTGGTGGCATGCATGCCCAGCTCGCGTGCCTTGGTGGTCATCATTTGGGCAAAGTGGGCTTCGCTACCGCCCAGGGCTTCGGCAACCACTGCGGCAACATCATTGGCAGAGCGAACCGCGAGTGCGCGAATAGCGGTATCCACCGGAATTGAGCTGCCCGCCGCCAGCCACAGTTTGACAGCAGGCTTGGCGGCAGCGTAATGGGAAACCGGCAAGGGTTGGTCCAAGCGCAGCGTACCCTCTTCTAACGCTTCAAAGGTTAGATAGAGCGTCATCATTTTGGTAAGCGACGCAGGATAGCGCTGATCGTCAATATTCTCGGCGTAAAGCACTTCGCCATTGTCCAGATCAACGACAATACCCGCATAGCGCGGGTTGTCGGCATGCGCAGTAGTGACCATCGCAAGTATGAGCAGCATTAGCATACTCAAAAACCCTATCGCCGACGCTCCCCCGGCAGCGCTTTTTATCCTCGCATACATACCTGCCCCTTGCTTGTTATCAATGCGCTAGTTCGAATCGCTGTTTAACCAACCTGCCGCTGCTTAACTACCATGCCACACTCAAGCTACAACACAAGGCTTGCCCAAGCGGCACGCGACGCTTACTCAATTTAATAATAGGCCGAGTATAGGGTATTAGTACGAAGAATAGACGACGTTAAGTGTAGAAAACAGAAGATAAATGCGCCCATAAAAAAACCGACCACTGAGGGTCGGTTTTCATTCGCTACCAAAGAGGCCTGGCGCAGAGGATTACTCTTCTGCAGCGGCTTCTTCAACAACCGGACGGTCAACTAGTTCAACGAACGCCATAGGCGCGTTGTCGCCGGTGCGGAAACCGCACTTGAGAATACGGACGTAACCGCCCGGACGCTCGGCATAACGCGGACCCAATTCGTTGAACAGTTTGCCGACGGCTTCTTTAGAGCGCGTGCGGGCAAACGCCAAACGACGGTTTGCAACGCTATCCTGCTTAGACAAGGTGATCAGCGGCTCGATTACGCGACGCAGCTCCTTGGCTTTCGGCAGGGTTGTCTTAATGACTTCATGTTCGACCAGCGAGACAGACATGTTCTTGAACATGGCCTGACGATGCGAGCTGGTGCGATTCAGATGACGACCACTCTTACGATGACGCATGGTTGTAATTCCTTACCAAACTGGGACTCAAGTCGACGCTCACGCGGAGGCTTTGTCGTCCTTCAGGCTTGCCGGTGGCCAATTTTCCAACCGCATGCCAAGGGACAAGCCGCGAGCCGCCAATACATCTTTGATTTCATTCAAAGACTTTTTACCGAGGTTCGGTGTCTTCAACAGCTCAACTTCTGTGCGCTGGATAAGATCACCGATGTAGTAAATATTCTCGGCTTTTAGGCAGTTCGCGCTACGAACGGTCAACTCAAGATCGTCTACGGGGCGCAATAGAATTGGATCGACATGATCCTCTTCCTCTTCGACTTCCTGTTCTTTATCAGCTTCCAGGTCGACGAAGGCGGCCAGCTGCTCTTGCAGGATGGTCGCACTGCGACGGATAGCCTCTTCCGGATCCAGGGTACCGTCGGTTTCCAGATCGATAATTAGCTTATCGAGGTCGGTGCGCTGCTCGACACGAGCGGCCTCAACCGAGTAGGAAACACGGCGGACAGGGCTGAAGGTGGCATCCAGCTGCAGGCGGCCAATGGCACGTGACTCTTCATCAGAGCCGCGCGCGTCAGCCGGTTCGTAGCCACGACCCAGCGCTACCTTAAGCTGAATTTTCAGCTCGGCACCTTCATTGACATGAGCAATGACGTGGTCCGGGTTGACGATTTCGACGCTATGATCAAGCGCAATGTCGCCAGCGGTGACGACGGCTGGGCCCTGCTTGTTCAGCGTGAGCACCGCCTCATCGCGGCTGTGCATCTTGATCGCAACATCTTTCAAGTTCAGGAGGATTTCAATGACATCTTCCTGCACCCCTTCAAGCGCACTGTATTCATGCTCGACGCCGGCGATTTCAGCCTCTACCACGGCACAGCCGGGCATGGACGAAAGCAGAATGCGACGTAGTGCATTCCCCAGGGTGTGACCAAAGCCACGCTCGAACGGTTCGAGCACGATTTTGGCGTGATGTGCGCTGATTTCTTCGACCTTGATGTCGCGAGGACGGAGAAACTCTGTCACTGAACGCTGCATATGAACACCTTTCAGGCTGCCAAACGGATACTTGGTACTCGGTAAGATCTGGCGCGGGCGTTAAACCGGCACCAGATTGACAAGAAACAGAAAACTGCTTACTTGGAGTACAGCTCGACGATCAGGTTTTCGTTGATGTCGGCAGACAGGTCACCGCGTTCAGGCAGAGCCTTGAAAGTGCCTTCCATCTTCTTGGCGTCGATTTCGATCCAAGCGATATCGCCACGGTTGGCCGCAATGGACAACGCGCTTTGAATACGTGCTTGGTTTTTCGCCTTTTCGCGAATGGAAACAACGTCACCCGGCTTCACTTGATAGGAAGCAACGTTAACGGTGCGGCCGTTCACGGAAATCGCTTTGTGGCTGACCAGCTGACGCGCTTCAGAGCGAGTCGAGCCGAAGCCCATGCGGTAGACGACATTATCCAGTCGGGATTCGAGCAACTGCAACAATACTTCACCGGTCGCACCTTTCAGGCGAGCGGCTTCTTTGTAGTAGTTACGGAACTGTTTTTCGAGTACGCCATACATGCGACGTACTTTTTGCTTCTCGCGAAGCTGCAAGCCGTAGTCTGAAAGACGCTGACGACGCTGGCCGTGTACACCCGGGATCTGCTCGGATTTACACTTTTTCTCGAAGGGAGTAACACCACTCTTCAAAAAGAGGTCGGTGCCTTCACGACGAGACAGTTTGCACTTCGGTCCAATATAACGAGCCATGAATCTGTCTCCTTAAACGCGGCGTTTCTTAGGCGGACGGCAGCCATTATGGGGAATGGGCGTCGCGTCTACGATGCTTTGCACGCGGAAGCCGGCGGCATTCAGTGCGCGCACGGCGGATTCACGACCGGGACCTGGGCCTTTAACCAGTACATCTACGTTTTTCACACCATACTCGGCTGCAGCAGTTGCTGCACGTTCGCTTGCCACTTGAGCAGCGAACGGGGTGCTCTTGCGAGAACCACGAAAACCCGAACCACCGGCAGTCGCCCAAGAAAGAGCGTTGCCCTGGCGGTCTGTGATCGTCACGATCGTGTTGTTAAAAGAGGCATGGATATGCGCAATCGCATCCACTACCTGCTTTTTAACCTTTTTACGGTTACTACGCGGGTTAGCCATGTTGATGTCTATTCCTGTCTTTACGCCAGAACGTGCGTGTTATTTGCGGATCGGCTTACGCGGGCCCTTACGGGTGCGCGCGTTAGTCTTAGTCCGCTGACCACGCAGCGGAAGACTACGACGATGACGCAGACCACGGTAGCAGCCTAAGTCCATGAGACGCTTAATGTTAAGCGTGACATCACGACGAAGGTCGCCTTCTACGGTGTACTTGCCAACTTCAGAACGCAGGGTGTCGACTTCTTCAGAAGACAGATCCTGGATCTTGGCAGTAGGCGCGATACCGGCTGCAGCACAGATGTGCTCAGCACGGGTACGGCCAATCCCGAAGATATAGGTCAGCGAGATCGCCGCATGCTTGTTGTCCGGGATATTGACGCCTGCAATACGGGCCATCAGCTTACTCCGAAATTTGAGCGGCTTGCTCGTTTATTCATCTACAAAAGGCGCAACAGCATACCCCATCATTTGCCCTAAGGCAAGGGGTATGCTGGCACCCGCTTAATACAACCCAGGCTATTAACCCTGGCGTTGTTTGTGCCGTGGCTCGCTGCAGATGACGCGGACAGCGCCATTGCGACGAATGATCTTGCAGTTACGGCACATTTTCTTTACGGAAGCTCGAACTTTCATCGATCTTTCTCCAAAAACCGGCTCGCGGCGCGCCCTCTCTAACTAAATAGGGGTGGACGGCGCCTCAGCGCATGATACCGCCGCTACCGTAGCCTTTCAGGTTGGACTTCTTCATCACTGAGTCATACTGATGCGACATGAGATGCGACTGCACCTGGGCCATGAAGTCCATGATGACCACGACTACGATTAACAACGAGGTACCGCCGAAGAAAAACGGCACGTTCCACGCCACAATCAAGAACTGGGGCATCAAGGAAACCGCAGTGATATACAAGGCACCGAACAGGGTCAAACGTGTCATGACCTTGTCGATATAGCGAGCGGTCTGCTCGCCGGGGCGAATGCCCGGCAGGAAAGCGCCTGACTTTTTAAGATTGTCAGCCACATCCTTGGGGTTGAAGACCAGCGCTGTGTAAAAGAAGCAGAAGAATACCACTGCCGCCGCGAAAAGCAAGATGTAAAGCGGTTGACCTGGGCCTAATGCCTGAGATGCACGCTGCAACCACTCCATACCTTCACCGGCACCCACCCACTGACCAATAGAGGCCGGGAAAAGCAGGATACTGGAGGCAAAAATCGCCGGAATAACACCGGCCATGTTGACCTTCAAAGGCAGGTAGCTACTTTGCCCTGCATACATCTTATTGCCCACTTGTCGCCGAGGGTAATTAACTTTGAGACGGCGTTGGCCGCGCTCAATGAAAACCACAAAGGCGACAGTCGCAATACCTAACACTGACAGCGCTAACAGCGGCAGAACATTCCAGGCCCCTTCATTACGGGCAAGCTCGAAGGCTTGGCCCACGGCACTGGGCAGTCCAGCGACAATACCGGCGAAGATCAGCAGCGAAATACCGTTGCCGATGCCCTTCTCGGTAATCTGCTCACCTAGCCACATCATAAACACCGCGCCCGATACAAACGTAATCACGGCGGTGAAATAGAAGCTGAAGTCAGCACTGTACGCGATGCCTTGGCTAGCCAGACCGACGGACATGCCGGTAGCCTGGACAAACGCCAGTATCACCGTGCCGTAGCGGGTGTACTGGCTAATCTTGCGGCGGCCAGCCTCACCCTCTTTCTTGAGCTGCTCAAGATGAGGGGAGACCGCAGTCATGAGCTGCATGATAATCGACGCCGATATATAGGGCATGATACCCAGGGCGAGAACACTCATGCGCTCCAGGGCGCCACCCGAGAACATGTTAAACATGCCCAGAATGGTGCCCTGTTGCTCCCTAAACAAGGCAGCAAGCTGGTCAGGATTGATACCGGGAACGGGAATGTGGGCACCAATACGGTACACCACGATGGCGAGGAGCACGAAGCGCAAACGCGCCCACAGTTCACTCAGACCGCTGCCCATCGCCGGCATTTTTCCTGACTTGGCCATTTAGTCCTCTACCTTGCCGCCAGCGGCTTCGATCGCTTCACGGGCACCTTTGGTGACCTTGATTCCGCGAACGGTAACCGCCGTTTTCAGTTCGCCAGAAAGGATGATCTTCGCGTGTAGCGTAGAGTCCTTTAGCACGTTGGCTTCTTTCAAAGATGCCAGGGTGACTTCGCCACCGGCAACTTTAGCAAGCTCAGCCAGGCGTACTTCTTCAGAGACCAGAGATTTTGCAGACGTAAAGCCGAATTTCGGCAAACGACGCTGCAAAGGCATCTGACCGCCTTCGAAACCGGGCTTAACACTGCCGCCACTACGTGACTTCTGACCTTTGTGACCACGGCCACCGGTCTTACCAAGACCGGAACCGATGCCACGACCAACGCGCTTTGCAGCGTGTTTGGAGCCCGGAGCCGGGCTTAGGTTATTGAGTTTCATGGATTACTCTCCCTCAACGCGCACAAGGTAGTTCACCTTGTGGATCATGCCGCGTACGGCAGGGGTGTCTTCCAGTTCAACCGTATGACCGATGCGACGCAGGCCCAAGCCTTTCATAGTAGCCTTGTGCTTGGGCATAATGCCGATGGTGCTGCGGATCTGGGTAACCTTGATCGTTGCTGCCATGGTGCCTTACCCCGTGATCGCTTCGACAGACAGACCGCGCTTGGCGGCCACGTCTTCCGGTGCTTGCATGGAGGAGAGACCTTTAACAGTCGCTCGTACCACGTTAACCGGGTTGGTGGAACCGTAGCACTTGGCCAGTACGTCGTGGACACCGGCGAGCTCTAATACAGAGCGCATGGCGCCACCGGCGATGATACCGGTACCTTCGGAAGCCGGCTGCATGTACACCTTGGAAGCACCGTGACGGGCTTTGACCGGGTACTGCAGCGTATGGCCAGCAAGGTTCACCTTGACCATGTTGCGACGAGCTTGATCCATCGCTTTCTGGATTGCGACAGGCACTTCACGCGCCTTGCCACGACCGAAACCGACACGACCTTTACCATCACCAACGACGGTCAGTGCGGTGAAGCCGAAAATACGACCACCCTTGACCACCTTGGCGACGCGGTTGACCTGCACTAACTTCTCTTGCAGATCACCGCTTTGCTGTTCGTTCTTCGCCATCGTAAAACCCTTTAGAATTCCAGGCCGCCTTCACGTGCGGCGTCGGCCAGCGCCTTGACGCGGCCGTGATACTTAAAGCCAGCACGGTCGAAGGCCACCTGGGTGATGCCTGCTTCTTTAGCGCGTTCAGCAATCAGAGCACCCACTTTAGAGGCCGCATCTGAGTTGCCGGTCGCACCCTCGCGCAGTACTTTGTCCAGCGTAGAAGCACTGGCCAGTACTTTGCCACCATCCGGCGAGATAATCTGCGCATAGATGTGACGCGGGGTACGGTTGACGCACAGGCGATACACGCCCAGCTCGCGGATCTTTGCGCGAGCGCGGCGGGCACGACGGAGACGAGATTCTTTCTTCGCGTTCATAACCCTGCCTTACTTCTTCTTGGCTTCTTTGCGACGCACCTGCTCGTCGGCGTACCGAACACCCTTGCCTTTATACGGCTCGGGGGGACGGAAGGCGCGGATTTCCGCGGCGCACTGGCCGAGCATCTGCTTATCCGCGCTTTTCAGCACGATAACGGTGTTCTTCGGCGTTTCCGCTGAGACACCTTTAGGCAGTTCATAGTCGACCGGGTGCGAGAAGCCCAGTGAAAGATTGAGCGTCTGGCCCTTAGCTTGGGCACGATAACCGACGCCAACAATTTCGAGAGTTCTTGTGAAACCCTCGGATACGCCCGTTACCAGGTTCTGAACTAAGGCGCGGGTAGTACCGGCCATGGCCCAGCTCTTGGCAGACTCACTCGGGGCGAAGGTCAGCTGGCCATCTTCTTGACCGACCACTACATCAGAGTGGATGGTCATAGATAGCGTGCCCTGGCCGCCTTTGGCGGTCAGCTGGTCAGCATTGATTTTAATCTCAACGCCGGCAGGCACTTTAACCGGATATTTCGCTATGCGGGACATTCCAGCCTCCTAGAATACGGTGCAGATGACTTCGCCACCGACACCCGCTTGGCGCGCGGCACGATCGGTCATGACACCATTGGATGTGGTGACAATCGCGATACCCAGGCCATCGGCAACCTTAGGCAAGTTATCCTTGCCCATGTAGCGGCGCAGGGACGGCTTGGAAACCCGCTGAATGTGCTCAATGACCGGCTTACCCTCAAAGTACTTGAGAGTTACGGTTAGCTCGGGCTTAGCGCCCTCCGCTACCGCAAAGTCGGCAATGTAGCCTTCTTCCTTTAGCACTCGGGCCACTTGCACTTTCAACTTGGAGGACGGCATGGTAGCCGTCTCCTTGGTGGCCATCTGCGCATTGCGGATACGTGTAAACATATCCGCCAGAGTGTCTTGCATGCTCATTTAATGTGCGCTCCTGATAATTCTACGTGGCGTTACCAACTGGATTTTTTCAACCCAGGAACGTCGCCACGCATGGCGGCTTCACGCAGCTTGTTACGGCCAAGGCCGAACTTGTTGTAAAAACCGTGCGGACGACCGGTGATACGGCAGCGGTTACGCTGACGCACCGGGCTTGAGTCGCGCGGCAGTTGCTGCAGCTTCAGCGTCGCCTCGAAGCGGTCTTCCTCAGACGTGTTCACGTCTGAGATGATCTTCTTGAGTTCAGCGCGCTTGGTCGCATACTTCGCGACCAGCTGAGTACGCTTAAGCTCACGCTCTACCATACTTTTCTTAGCCATGATCTCGCCCCTATTTCTTGAACGGGAAGTTCAGCGCGGTTAGTAGCGCACGACCTTCCTCGTCGGTTTTGGCGGTCGTAGTGATAGTGACGTCCAACCCCCGGATGCGATCGATTTTATCATACTCGATCTCCGGGAAGATGATCTGCTCACGCACACCCATGGAGTAGTTACCACGACCGTCGAAAGACTTCGGGTTGAGACCACGGAAGTCACGCACGCGGGGAATCGCGATGTAAACCAAACGGTCCAAGAAGTCCCACATACGCTCAGCGCGCAGAGTTACCTTGATGCCGATTGGCCAACCTTCGCGCACCTTGAAGCCCGCGATGGACTTACGTGCCTTGGTCACCAACGGTTTTTGACCAGAGAGTTTCTCTAGATCGCCGATGGCATTGTCAATCAACTTTTTATCGTTGACTGCTTCGCCGATACCCATGTTCAGAGTCACTTTCGTGATCCGGGGTACCTGCATAACGTTGGCATAGCTGAACTCTTCTTTGAGTTGAGCTGCTACCTCGTTTTGATAACGTTCTTTCAAGTTCGCCATTGTGCTACCCGACTCGCGTTAGGCGTCGATCTGCGTCTGCGTCGACTTGTAGATACGTACCTTGGTACCGTCTTCCTTCACTTGGAAGCCGACGCGATCCGCCTTACCGGTCTCCGAATTGAAGATGGCTACGTTGGACGCGTGAATCGGAGCCTCACGCTCGACGATACCGCCCTGATTACCCGCCATGGGATTTGGCTTGGTGTGACGTTTAATCATGTTCACACCGGACACCAAAAAGCGGTTTTCTAATACCCGCTTAACGGTGCCACGCTTGCCTTTATCCTTCCCGGCGATGACGATGACTTCATCGTCACGTTTGATCTTTTGCATATCCGCCTCGCTCCTTACAGCACTTCAGGCGCTAAGGAAATGATCTTCATGAACTTTTCATTACGAAGTTCACGAGTCACCGGCCCAAAAATACGGGTACCGATGGGCTGTTCGTTGGTGTTATTCAACAAAACTGCCGCATTTCCATCGAAACGGATGAGCGAACCGTCGGGACGACGGACGCCACTACGGGTCCGGACCACGACCGCTTTTAGCACCTGGCCTTTTTTGACCTTGCCACGCGGAATCGCTTCCTTAACCGTGACCTTGATGATATCACCAACGCGAGCGTAACGACGATGTGAACCGCCTAACACCTTGATGCACTGCACCCGGCGCGCTCCGCTGTTGTCGGCGACATCCAGCATTGTCTGAGTCTGAATCATCGGTTTTCTCCAAACCTAATCTGACTGCACTGATTGACAAGCCAGGGGTTAACCCTTGGCGTGTTCAACCACCTCGACCAGCGTCCAAGCTTTTTTCTTGGAAAGCGGACGGCACTCCTGAATGGAAACCGTATCGCCTGCCTTAGCCTGGTTCGCCTCATCATGGGCGTGCAGCTTGGTGGAGCGCTTAACGTATTTTCCGTAGATCGGGTGACGCTCGCGCCGCTCGATCATGACGACGATGGACTTGTCCATCTTATCGCTCACCACTTTACCGGTGAGCGTACGCTTTGTGTTTTCTTCGGCCATCTCAATCACCTGCCTTCTCGTTGAGCAAAGTCTTAACGCGGGCGATATCCCGGCGGACCTGCTTGAGCAGATGAGTCTGGCTCAGTTGGCCAGTGGCCTTCTGCATGCGCAGGTTAAACTGCTCGCGGAGGAGTTCGAGGAGTTGCTCCTGGAGCTCTCCTACGGACTTTTCACGAATTTCCTGGGCTTTCATCACATCACCGTCCGTTTCGCAAAGGTGGTGGATAAGGGCATTTTCTGTGCGGCAAGCTCAAACGCTTCACGAGCGAGCTCTTCCGACACGCCTTCAATTTCATACAGGACCCGACCCGGTTGGATCTGGGCAACCCAGTACTCAACAGAACCTTTACCTTTACCCATACGAACTTCGAGCGGCTTCTTGGAGATCGGCTTATCAGGGAAAACGCGGATCCAGATTTTACCGCCACGCTTTACGTGACGCGTGATCGCACGACGGCCTGCTTCGATCTGACGCGCAGTGATGCGGCCGCGACCAGTAGCTTTAAGGCCGTATTCCCCGAAGCTGATCTTGCTTCCGCGATGCGCCAGGCCACGGTTGCGGCCTTTCATCATCTTGCGGAATTTCATACGCTTGGGCTGTAACATCGACTCGCTCTCCCCTTACCTGGAACCTTTCTTCTTGGGCGCGTTGCCGGCAGGCTGTTGTTTAGCCTTGGCACGTACTTCCTCGATACCGCCGAGGATTTCACCCTTGAAGATCCACACTTTGACGCCGATAACGCCATAGGTGGTGTGAGCTTCGTAAGTGGCGTAGTCGATATCCGCACGCAACGTGTGCAGCGGAACGCGACCTTCGCGGTACCATTCGGTACGTGCGATTTCAGCGCCACCAAGACGACCTGACAGCTGAATCTTGATGCCACCAGCGCCAAGACGCATTGCGTTCTGTACCGCGCGCTTCATAGCACGACGGAACATGACGCGACGCTCAAGCTGACCCGCTACGTTAGCAGCGACTAGCTTGGCATCCAGCTCCGGCTTGCGAACTTCTTCGATGTTCACATGCACGGGAACGCCCATCATCTGGGTGAGATCGCGACGCAGACGGTCGACATCTTCACCTTTCTTACCAATCACGATACCCGGGCGGGCAGTGTGAATGGTGATGCGGGCATTGTTCGCCGGACGCTCGATGTGGATGCGGCTAACAGAGGCGCTTTTAAGACGCTCTTCCAGGAAGCTACGCACTTCGAGATCGTTATTGAGCTTATCGGCGTAAGCGCCGCGCTCAGCATACCAGACAGAAGCATGGTCTTTGACGATGCCCAGTCGAATGCCTGTTGGATTGACTTTCTGACCCATCGGTCGACTCCTACTTCTCGGCTACCTTGACGGTGATGTGGCACGTGCGCTTCAAGATACGATCCGCACGCCCCTTGGCACGCGGCTTGATACGCTTGAGCGTCATGCCCTCATCGACGCAGATGGTCGAGACACGCAGCTCGTCAATATCCATGCCGTTATTTTCTTCCGCGTTTGCAATCGCGGATTGCAGCACCTTCTTAACCAGCTTGGCAGCCTTCTTCGGTGAGAAGGTCAGCAGGTCGAGTGCCTCGGCGACAGGTTTACCGCGCACCTGGTCAGCCACCAAACGGGCCTTCTGGGCGGATAAACGAGCGCCAAGCAGCTTAGCTGTGACTTCCATCTCTCAATCCTCTCTGGCTTACCGTTTGGCTTTTTTATCCGCCGCATGCCCGCGATAAGTGCGAGTAGCAGCGAATTCGCCCAATTTGTGGCCAACCATTTCCTCGGAGACGTGCACCGGGACGTGTTGGCGACCGTTATGGACCGCGATAGTGAGGCCTACCATATTGGGCAGGATCATAGAACGACGCGACCAAGTCTTGATCGGTTTGCGATCGTTCTTCTCCACTGCAACCTCTACCTTCTTCAAAAGATGAAGGTCAATGAAGGGACCTTTCTTTAGTGAACGTGGCACAGCCGTTACCTCTTAATGTCTTGGCAATGTAGATCAACGCGTCTTATTACGACGACGAATGATCAGCTTGTCGGTGCGCTTGTTCTTACGCGTCTTATGACCCTTAGTCGGCACACCCCATGGGGATACCGGGTGACGACCACCACTGGTGCGGCCTTCGCCACCACCGTGCGGGTGATCGACTGGGTTCATCGCGACACCGCGAACAGTCGGACGCACACCTCTCCAGCGCTTCGCACCGGCCTTGCCAAGTTGACGCAGGCTGTGCTCTGAGTTGCTCACTTCACCCAAGGTCGCGCGGCACTCGGCCAACACTTTACGCATTTCGCCAGAGCGAAGACGCAGGGTGGCATAGTTACCTTCACGAGCAACCAGCTGGGCGCTTGTACCGGCACTGCGAGCAATCTGCGCGCCTTTACCCGGCTTGAGTTCGATGCAGTGCACCGTAGAACCCAACGGGACGTTGCGCAGCGGCAAGGCATTGCCTTTCTTGATTGACGCGTTAACACCAGATTCCAGCACGTCACCCGCGCTGACACCTTTCGGTGCAATGATGTAACGACGCTCACCATCGGCATACTTCAGCAGCGCAATGTGCGCACTGCGGTTGGGATCGTGCTCAAGACGCTCAACGGTGGCAGGAATGCCATCCTTGGTGCGTTTGAAATCGATCAACCGATAGTGGTGACGATGACCACCGCCCACGTGGCGGGTGGTGATACGACCGTAGTTGTTACGGCCGCCGGACTTGGACTGTTTTTCTAAAAGCGGTGCATAGGCACGGCCTTTAAACAGTTCCTCGCCAACGATCTTGACGACGTGGCGACGACCGGCGGAAGTGGGTTTGGTCTTGACGATTGCCATTATCCGTACTCCTGCCCTTATTCGGCGCCAGAGAAGTCTTCGAGCGTTTCACCCGCAGCCAGGGTCACATACGCTTTGCGGTAACCCTTACGCAGGCCAACGCCGTTCGCAGTACGTTTTGTTTTACCCTTCATGTTCAGTACCTGAACACTGCCGACCTTTTTGCCGAAGAGTGCTTCAACGGCCTTTTTGATCTCGGGCTTGGTAGCATCAGATGCCACCTTGAAAACGTACTGGTTGCGCTCGGCTGCCATTGCGGCCTTTTCGGTCACGTGCGGCCCAAGCAGAACCTTAAATACGCGTTCCTGGTTCATGCCAGCTTCTCCTCGAATTTACGCAGGGCGGAGACGGTAATCAGCACCTTATCAAAGGCTACCAGGCTTACCGGGTCAGCTGCCGCGACATCCACCACGTCAACGTGGGGAAGGTTGCGTGCGGCCAAATAGAGCTTTTCGTCAACTTCTTCAGTGACGATCAACACTTTTTCAAGGTTGAGCTCTTTTAGCTTGGCAGC